>Ga0334890_1000064_pt1 | contig 182598 bp, 149 predicted proteins | sample GraSluR1_MG_3_FD_207220 | JGI IMG/M metagenome (GOLD analysis project Ga0334890, IMG submission 207220) | Sludge microbial communities from methane-producing bioreactor in Wageningen University, Netherlands - Granular Sludge_31_08-R1 | ecosystem: Engineered > Bioreactor > Anaerobic >...
TGCCGCGCCCCCGACTCTCCCGCGCCCCAGCCCTCCCCCGCTTTAGGGCAGGCGCATTTGCACATTACGGCTGCTTGTGAGGCTTCGCGTGGCCTCGCCGCCGTGTGGCTCCCCCGCTACAGCTCCTCAGGGCGTGCGCCCCCGCCGCGAAAGAACCTGCCGCGCATCAGCAGCACCAGGCCCACGGCGATCAGGATCAGCGGGCCGATGAACCCCATAAGTCCGCCAAAGTCGGAACCAATGGCCAGGAAAAAGAAGCCGCCCACGCCAATAAAGGCCGCCCCGACGATCCCCAGCCCTTTGGGCCGATCCGTCAGGTAGTAGAGGATCAGAAACGATAGCCCCAATGCCATCGGCTCCAGAACCCAGAAGGGCCAGAACTGCCAATCCTTGGTGACGGCCATGTACAGCAGGATCAGGCCGTTGACCGTGAACAGGCTGGCGGGCACGGCCAGCCCGGCCAGCTCGCTGCGCCGGCTCCACCAGATCACGATCGGCAGCCAAAAGGCCAGCCCCACCAGCAAGAGCAGCAGCGGCCACAGGTTGTTCCATCCCAAGGGGATGCCAAGGGGCCGTAGCAGCCGGTTGGCCCCCTCGATGAAAAAGAACACCAAACCCAATAGCACCAGCATCACACCGACATAGAGTGAACCCTTGTTCTGCATCGCCTCGCTCCTCTCTGTGAACTCTATCTCTCTACGTATCGGCGGGCGAAACGTTCCGGAGAGCCCGCGCGTGCGCGAAAACGCCCTCGGCGCGGGTATCTCGCGCCGAGGGCGTTCGGATGGCGTGGGGCCGACCGGCTAGTCGTAGAGCAGATTGACCCGCGCCAAGGGATCCGCATTGGGAGAGAGCGCCACGGGCAACACCTGATCCATCGAATCCACAAAGACCAGGTTCAGCCGCCGCCGCAGCCTGGCCGGGATCTCGGACATATCGCGCTTGTTGCGGCGCGGCAGCAGCATCGTTTTGAGGCCGGCCCGATGGGCAGCCAGGATCTTTTCGCGGACGCCGCCGATGGGCAGCACCCGGCCCCGCAGGGTGATCTCGCCGGTCATGGCCACATCGTGTATCACGGGCCGCCCGGTGAGAGCCGAGATCAGCGCCGTGGCGATGGTGATGCCCGCCGAGGGCCCATCCTTGGGCACCGCCCCCTCGGGCACGTGGATGTGGATGTCCACCTTGTCGAAATCCAGGTCCTCCAGCCCCAGCTCCTCTGCCCGCGAGCGGGTATAGCTGAGCGCGGCCTGGGCCGATTCCTGCATGATCTCGCCCAATTGGCCCGTGAGCAACAGGCTGCCCTTGCCCGCCAGCACGCTCACCTCGATGGAGAGGGTATCGCCGCCCGATTCGGTCCAGGCCAGGCCGGTGGCCACACCCACCTCGTCGTGATCCTCGGCCTCGTTGGCAAGGTAGCGCGGCGGCCCCAGATACTTGTCCAGGGATTGCTTGCCGACGACCTTGGGGGCCGGCTTGCGCTCGGCCACGCGCCGGGCCACTTTGCGGCAGATGTTGGCGATCTCGCGCTCCAGGTTGCGCACGCCTGCCTCCTGGGTATACTCGCGGATCAGCTCCAGCAGCGCCCCCTGCGAAAAGCCCAATTGCTGTAGCCCGTTCTGTTCGATCTGCCGGGGGATGATAAAGCGGCGGGCGATCTCGAGTTTCTCCTCTTCCATATAGCCGGGGAACTCGATCACCTCCATACGATCCAGCAGCGCATCGGGGATGGTATCCAGCAGGTTGGCCGTGGTGACGAACATCACCTTGGAGAGATCGTAGGGCACCTCGAGATAGTGATCGGAAAAGGCATAGTTCTGTTCCGGATCCAGCACCTCCAGCAGCGCCGAAGAGGGGTCGCCCCGAAAGTCCGTCCCCAGCTTGTCAATCTCATCCAGCATAAAGACGGGGTTGCGGGTCTCGGCGCGGCGCATGGTCTGGATGATGCGGCCCGGCATGGCGCCCACATAGGTGCGCCGGTGCCCGCGAATCTCGGCCTCGTCGCGGATGCCGCCCAGGCTGACGCGCACAAAATGACGCCCCAACGCCTTGGCGATGGATTGGCCCAGCGAGGTCTTGCCGGTGCCGGGCGGCCCCACAAAGCACAGGATGGGGCTCTTCATGCGATCCGCCGCCAATTGGCGCACGGCCATGTGCTCCAGGATGCGCTCCTTGGCCTTGGGCAGGCCAAAGTGGGTCTGCTCTAGGATGCGCTCAGCCACGGCCAGGTCCAGGTTGTCCTCGGTTTCCTGCGTCCAGGGCAGCGAGATGATCCAATCCAGATAGCCCCGGATGATGCCCGTCTCAGGGGCGATGGAAGGCAGCCCCTCCAGGCGGTGCAACTCGCGGGTGGCGCGCTTTTCTACCTCTTCGGGCAGACCCAGCGTGGCAAGCTGCTCGCGCAGGTCCTTGACCTCCTCGACATAGGGGTCGCCCTCGCCCAGTTCGTCCTGGATCACACGGATCTGCTCGCGCAGGAAATACTCGCGCTGCCCCTTGTCAATCTCTTCCTGCACCTGCGATTGGATGCGGTCCTCCAACTCTAGCACATCCAGCTCGGTGGCCAGTTCGATGCTCAGGTACTCGAGGCGGCGGGTGGCGTCCAGCTCCTCCAGGAGCCTTTGGCGGCGCTCGATATCCAGGCCGAGGATGGACGCCACCAGGTCTGAGAGCAAGGCCGGATCCTCGGCATTGACCGCGGCCACATAGGCATCCTCGGGCAAGTTGTGGTTGAGCTGCACCACCTTCTCAAAGAGCGCCAGCACGGCCCGCATCAGCGCTTCGGTAGAGAGGGTGTTCTCCCAGGTATCTTCCAGCGCAACGGCGCGGGCCACCAGGTGCGGGCGCAGCCGGGTATAGCCCTCGACGCGCACACGGCGCTGCCCCTGCACCCAGACGCTGACAGAGCCATCGGGCATACGCAGCCGCCGCCCGATCACGATCTCGGTGCCAACGGTGTACAGGTCGCCCTCGCCCGGCTCCTCGGTTTCTTCTTGGCGCTGGGCGATGGCAATCATGCGCCGGTCGTCCTCCATAGCGGCATCCACGGCGCTGAGCGAGCTATTGCGCCCCACCAGCAGCGGCGCCATCATGTGGGGGTACATGACCGAATCGCGCAAGGCAAGCACAGGCAGCTCTAGCTCGCCCTCAGAGCGATCGGCCTCCAGATCTCCAAAATCCTGTTCGATCAGGTCGTCAAACAATTCGGCATCATCGGGGTATTCGTAGGCCATACGGCGTTCACCTTTTAGGGGCATTTTGCACGCAAAAGCGTTTGGCGACACATGATATACCAATCAGATAGCTTTAGCAAAAGCCCCTCGATCGGGTATAATGCGATTGGCATCGGCTTTGGCCCTGCGCAGCCCCAATCAAGGGCGCAGCGCGTTCCCCTTGAACCCACTGGGAGGCATCCTGTGACCCAATCCGGCTCGCCTTTCGTCATTTTGATCATAGCGCCGCGCCCCCCTGCTACCCGAGACACCCTGACATACGCTACGCTGGAGGGCTTGTACCAGGGCATCGAGGCGCAGGGCCCCCTGGTGCGTGCCGAGCATCTGCGCCCCGCGACCCCGGCGGCGCTGGCGGCGCGCCTGGGCGCGGCGCAACAGCCTCGTGTGGACATGGTGATCGTGGATGGCGCGCTGGACGGCCAGAGCGCCGAGGTCCTCTTTGAGGGCGAGGGCCAGGCGCAAGGGGTGGGCGCCGACGCGCTGGGGAGCCTGTTGGCCGAGGCGGGCGTCTCGCTGGCCCTGCTGCGCGTGCAATCCGGCGCTGCCGAGGCGCCCTCCCTGGCCGAGGCGTTGGCCGCCCAGAGCGGCGCGCCGGCGCTCTGGGTGCGCCCCGATCTTTCGGGCAAGCTCGCCCATACCCTGATGTCCGAGTTGCTGGCCCAGCTCTTGGCCGGGGAGCCGCTGGGCGTCTCGGTCGAGAGCGCCGCAGCTCTTGTGGGCCAGGCTACGCGCCGCGCGGCGGACGCCACTCCCGCGTTGCGGCTCTACGGGCGCAGCGATGCGCGCTGGACCTCGCCCGCCGGCGGCCAGGCATCCGGCATCAGCCAGGTCGCGCCCTTGGCCCGGCATACCTTGGGCGGGGCGCTGGAGAGGCTCCCTGGCCCGGGCGAGCCGGGCAGCCTGCCGGCCGAGCCCCCCTTGGGGCTGGTGGGCCGCAGCCGCGAGATGGTGGAACTGGAGAGCCTGCTGGCGCCGGAGAAAGCAGCGCCCGTCTGGATATACGGCTACGATGGCCTTGGCAAGACCGCCCTGGTCGGCCAGACGGCCCGCTGGCTGGTGCGCACAGGCCGCTTCGAGCGCGTGGTCTATAGCAGCCTGGGCCGCTCGGGCATGGCGTCTGTCGCCCTGTACGACTTGGGGCGGCGCCTGCTGGACAGCGCCCCGGCCGGCGACGACGCCGTAGACGCCATCATCGCCAGCCTGCAAGAGAGGCCGACTCTGGTCATCTGGGATGATTTCCAGGCCGTGCTGCCGGGCGGCGAGTTGATGACAGGCCCTGTGGAGGTGGGCGAGTGGTATCGGCTGGCCAACCGACTGGCCGCCGCCAGCCCCAGCCGGCTCTGCATCCTCACCGACGGCGCGGCCCTGCCGGAAAGCGCCCGCCGATTGCAGGGCGCGCGCAGTCTAGAGCTATCCCTGCTGGGCGAGGAGGATGCCGCCCAGCTTCTGGCGCGCCTATGCCGCTGGCTAGGCGCGCCCCCGCCCCAGCCGGAGACGCTGCACACGCTGGTCAGCGCCCTGGGCGGGCACCCGCTGACGCTGCGCCTGATGGCGGCCCGCCTGGTTGGCGCCGCGCCGGACAAAGCGGCGGCCAGGCTGCTATCCGATCTCCCCGGCCTGGCCACGGGCGAGGCTCGTTTCCGGAACGAGGCGCTAGAGATCCTCTTTGATCGCTTGCTCCAGGCGTTGCCTGAAGCGCTGCGCCTGTGCATCCCCTCCCTGGGCCTATTCATGGGGGGCTTTCCCCAGCACATCGGCCTGGGGATCATGGGCCTGGACCCAGCCATCTGGGAGGAGCATGAGACCGCTCTGGCGCAAGCCGGCCTGGCAGGCCAAGAGGCCGTCGCCGATCTATCCACCCCCTATATCCAGATGCACCCCGCCCTCAAGAGGCTGGCGCGCCAACGCCTGGATTCTCGCGCCCGACAGCAACTCGGGGCAACCTTTTCCGGCCATTATCTGGCCTTTCTCGGGTGGCTGTTGCGCATGCGCGAGCGCGCGCCGCAGAGCGTTGCCGCCCTCACCTATCACGATATCGGCAACATGGGCCGGGCGTTGGATCTGATCCTGGAGGATCAGGACCTGGTGCTGGCGATCAACTATGGCCGCTTGTATACCCAACTGCTGGAGGCGCTTGGGCTTGCCGATGAGGCCCGCCACGCGACCGAGCGCGTGCAAGAGGCCACCACCAAGGCCGTCCCTCGCGAGGGACCCCTGGGGCGCCCAGGTGTGCAGCTCTTGTGGAGCCAGGCCGACCGCATGATCGAAGCGGGCCAATTGGCCCCGGCCAGCGCCCTGCTGCGGCAACTGGTCGAGAGGATGAACGTTCAGGGCGGCCTGAACTATATCGGCATGGAGGCCGATCTGGACCGCGCCCGCACGCTCTGCCGGCTGGGCCGGGCCATGCGCCTGGGGCGCCGTTACGACCTGGCGCTGGTGCCGCTGCAACGCGGCATCGAGGCGCTGAACGACCTGGGGCGCGAGCCCGCCGCCCGGCGCGAGCGGGCCGAGCTCTATGCCGAGCTGGCCGAGACGCTGATCGCCACGGGCCAGTATCAGGAGGCTGAGCAACAGTGCCAGGCGGGCCTGCGAGAGATAACCTCGCTCTCTGACCCGGCCACCGAGGGTGGCCTGCACGCGCGGATGGGCGTGATCGCCGTGCGTCGCAACCAGGCCGAGCAGGCGCGAGAGCACTATGCCCGGGCGCTGGAACAGATGCGCCGCGCCCAGGATGCGCCAGGCATGGCCGCCATCGAGACCCAGTTGGCCTCGCTGGCCATGCGCCCCCCCGCCGATCTGGATCGGGCCAGGGAGCATTTGGCGCGCGCCCTCGGCCATGCCCACGATAGCGAGAACGCCCTGCTGGAGGGCCAGATCGTGGTGCAATTGGCCCAGGTGGCCGCGCAATCCGGCGATGGGGCCGAGGCCGAGCGCCTCTTTCGGCAGGCGCTGGCGCTCTATGCCGAGCACGACATCACGCCTGGCCTGATCGCCAGCCGGGCGAGCCTGGCCGAGTTGTTGCTGCAACAAGGCCGCGCCGAGGATGCCCGGGCCGAGGCCGAGGCCGCGCTAGAGACCGCCGAGAGCGCAGGGCCAGACATGGTTCCCTGGGAGCTGTACCTGCTCCTACAGCGCATCGCCCAAGAGCGCGGGCAGGCCGAGGAGCTTGCCCGTTGGCGGGCTGCCACCCAGACGGCCTTTGCCCGCTCGCCGCAGGCCGGGCCCATCCGCATGCGCTGGCAATCGGTGATCAACGCCGTGGCGCAGGGCGCCCGTGGCGAAACGATGGATGCTGAGGTCGCCCAGACCATCGAGGAGATGGAAACGGTCGCCGATTGGCGGAACCTGGGCCGCGCCATCATGCGCATCCTCTCGGGCGAGCGCGGCGATGCGCTCTGGCGCGATCTGGACCATATGGACGCCGTGATCGTGCGCGCCATCCTGGAGGCCCTGGCGGAGCAACCCGAGCAGGACGCGCCGCCTTCCTGAGGGCACACCGCAACCGGGCGGCCCCTCGCGCTGTATAGAGTGTGAGCGCCTCCGGCAGCGGGGGCGCATGATCGCAAGCCGTACATCAGGGAGAGCGACCATGCCTGATCTGGGCAATGCCTTTACCCAATGGCTCCTGAGCCAACTGGATAGCCTGCCGACGAACCTGCTGCGCGAGGGCGCCGAGTTCCTGACCGTGGACCGCGTGTTGGCGCACGTGTTCGAGCAGCGGGAGACCGCCAATGTGCGCGCGCTGTTGCGCCCCCCGCAGGGGCAAGAGGCGCGCGTCGCCACCATCCTGTTGCCGGGCATCTTGGGGTCGCTCCTGGCCAGCACGCGCGGCCTGAGCGCCCTGCTCTGGTTCAACCCCATGATCATCATGGATGGCCACCTGAACCTGTTGGACCTGGCCCCCGACGGCCGCTCCGATCGCTCGCCCGATGTGGAAATCACGCCCGTCGGCATCGAAAAGATGACCTATCTGCAACTCATTCGGGCTCTGGCCTCCCACTCGCGGTTATACCAGTTCCCGTATGATTGGCGCCGCCATATCGAGGGCAATGCCGACCAGTTGCACGCCAGCATCCAGCGCTGGAATACCGCCGAGCCCGGGCGCCGTTATGCCATCGTGTGCCACAGCATGGGTGGCTTGGTGGCCCGGGCCTATCTGGCGCGGCATCCACAAGAGGCGGAGCGGCTGATCGAGCGTGTCATCATGATCGGCACGCCGTTCCACGGCGCCCCCGCGACGGCGCTGACCTTTACCGATGAGCAGAACCCCGCCCAGTTGGTGGCCCGCCTGAACGAGCAGAACGACATGACGGGCTTTACGGCCAATCTACCCTCGCTCTACCAATTGTTGCCGGCCCCGCCGGAGCTGTTTCGCCCGCAGCGCGACTATCCCTTTGATTGGGACATATACGATGCGTCGGCGTGGGGCCTGCCCTGGATCCGCCAGGATTACCTGGACGATGCCCGCGCGCTGCACGCGGCGCTGGCCGCCTCCGATCCCCAGGTCGAGATGGTGAATATCGTCGGGTGCCACCAGCGCACCATCCGCGATGTCCGGCGCGACGATGGGCAGCAGGGGTGTCCTCTGGTTGCGGTCTATCAGGATAGCGGCCCAGAATCGGGCGATGAGCAGGTGCCCTTGTGGTCGGCCCAGGACAAGCGCTTGCAGGTCTACTATGTGCAAGATACCCACGGGCGCCTGGTGAGCAACGACCAGGTGCTGCAAGCGGTGGTGAACCTGCTGTACGGCCAGCCTGTCGAGCTGCCGGCCGAGCTGCCGGAGCCTGGCCATCCCCTGCGCAGCCTGCGGGCCAGCCCTCTGATGCAGCAGGTGGCGGAGATCAAAGAGCACATCGAGCAAGGCCGGCTCTCGCGCAAGGACATCGAGCGGCTCTTTTTCGACCGTTAGGCGCATCTGCATAGCTCCGGCGGGCGCCACATGACGCGATACCTCAAGGCCATGTTTTGACAGCCTCTGCCCTCTCCCGTATAGTTGCGCGAGTATATCGAGTGCCCGCAAGCTATTGGGAGGATCGTATGCAGACTCTGAGCCTATACCGTGAGAATAGCTCGGCTCGTGTCCGGGTGATCGGCATTCTGCTGTTTGCCGTGGCCACGGCCATCAGCGCGCGGCTGAGCGCCCTGGTGCCCAATTCGCCCATCCCCCTCACGATGCAGATGATGGTGGTGGTGTTGAGCGGTTTGGTGTTGGGCCCCCGCGACGGCTTGCTGGCGCAAGTGATCTATCTACAGGCCATTCTGGCCGGTGCTCCTCTGACGGCTGCGGGGCTGGGCGGGCCGGCCGCCTTTGTCTCGCCCACGGCGGGCTATTTGGTGAGCTTCCCGCTGGCAGCGATGGTCGCGGGCTGGCTCGGCCAGCGCGCCAATGGGCGTGGCTGGCTCTGGCGCGCCCTGGGCGGCCTATCGGCAGTGGCGGTGATCTATAGCCTGGGCATGGCCTGGCTGGCGGGCTTTGTCGGCAACTTGGGCAACGCCTGGAACCTGGGCGTCGTGCCCTTTATCGGCGCCGACCTGCTCAAGGTTGCTATCGCCACGGCGGCGCTCTCGCTTCGCCGTCGCTAGACCCATTCGACCGCATACGCCCCTCGGCCTATCGCCGGGGGGCGTTTTTGCGCCTCTCCTCCGGCGGGCGCTCGAACTGGGCATGAATCACCTGGCGGATCTCGGGGTAACGGGCCACGGCAGCGCGGATAAAGCGCATGCCCGGGCGCCGCTTGCCGGAAAAGATCATCGAGAGGTGCCCGGCGGAAAAGCCCAGCCGGCGCGCCAGCCCCTGGGCCGAGAGGTGCTCCTGCTGCATGATCCGTTTGAGGATGCGGATCACGGCGCGAACCTCGTCATCTAGCATCGGCCTCTCCTCCATCAGTTTCCGCCGCTGCGGGCATACCGTGGGGATAGATGGTTTCATAGGCAGTATAGAACATATGTTCTATATCTACAAGTGGCGAGCCATCCCAGGAGTGATTTGCACAGGGGTTTCAGGGCGTGGCCGGCCGCCAGCTCCAGGCCACGGTGCGGTCGGTCTCTAGCGTGGTGAGGAGCGAGAGCGCCCCGTCGTTGCGCTCCCACCCCACTGCATCCAGGCTGGCGGGGGAAATGTTCGCGCCCACGGCCAGGGGGGTGGCCTCGGCGCCGGCCTGCTTTTGCACCGTCAACCGGTATCGGCAGAGGCCGTCGGCGCAGGTCACCACCTCGGCAGGCAGGCGGTAGGCCAAGGTCAGGGTGCGCTCTTGGCCCGGCGGCACGACGAGCAGGGTCCCCAGGCTGGCGCGCCCCTGCTCCTGGCCCACATCCAGGGGGTGGTCGCCACCCGTTACGTCAAGCAATTCGATACCCCGGGGCGCCAGCACGCGCACATAATTCCAGTAGCACTGTTGGGTCAGCGCCTCGTACGATTCCAACACCTGGGGCTCGTGGATGCAGGAGTCCAGCTCGGCGGTGGCGTGGTTGCGGTAGGTCAATTGGAGCGTGGCCACGGGCGCGCCATCTGCGAAGGAGAGGTTGTAGGAGATGGCGCGCTCGATATTGCGATCCACCTTGTTATAGCCCACGTTCGCATCCACCACCATGAGGTAATCGCCCTCGCCCCGATGGATCGCCCCGGCCCAGCCTGCGCGGGCCAGGTCTTGGCGGGCGCCCTCGTTCTCAAGGGCCCACGCCTGGAGATGCTTGCGGCGGGCGCCCTCGCCCAGGGCCGTCGCCAGGCGTAGCCAATCTCGCGGCGAGAACTGCTCCAGACGCGCCTGGCCCGCCTGGATAAAGACGCCGCCAAAGTCCTTGCGGTGCTGGAGCCAGCTCCACAGGTTGACCGTGCGCTCGGCCAGCGAGGCGCCCTCCTGGGGGGTCTCCCAGAACGCCTCCGCCGTCTCCAGCAGGTTGTCGGCGGTGATGGTCACGCCATAGGCGCCCACAGGGATAGGCCCCGTGGCATCGAGGGCCAGGCGCAACAACGCCGTATCCAGGGCCACCACGCCATGCACCGTCTCGCCACGGCTGGCCTGATAGAGGGCGGCCAACACCTGGGCCGAGGTGGGCCAATCGGGCGACCAGTTGGCATCGCGAAAGACCAGGCCGGGGGCTAGCATGTAGGTCTGCAACGGCTGGGGCGCCGGCGGCATGAGATAGCCCTCGGTCTCGACGTCATAGCTGTTCATATAATCCAGGGAGAGCAGCCGGTAACCCTCCATGTGGAGCGCCACCACGCTGCTGATAAAGCCGCCTGTTGCGCGCAGCTCGTCGCTGTTCTGCACCACAACCAGGAACAACCTCTCCTGGCCGCCGCCCAATAGCTCGGGCGCCAGCAGCAGGCCATCCACCGCCAGGGTCGGCAAGGGGGCCAGGGTGGATAGGCGCGCCAGAGGCCAGGAGAATGCGCCCAGGGCCGCCGCCAGACGCTCGGCTCCGGGGCGCAGGCCCAGCAGCCGCTGGCGGTCGCGGCCCAGGCGCGTCAGGGCGCGGTCCAGAGGGTCCTCGGCGTGTACAAAGGGCGCACCGGGGGCCGTGGTCACCTGGCCGTACTGGGCGGCGGCGCTCTCCAGCTCCAGCGCCCCCCACCAGGCCGTGGCCGCCAGGCCGATGGCCAGATCGAGGCCATCGCAGCCCAGGATGCCCAGGCGCTGAGCCGCAGGCCAGAGGGATTGGCGGGCCAGGGGGCAGGCCAAGGGGCGCACCAGGCGAGCGAGCCCCTGCACATGCGCCTCGAATGAGCCAAGCTGGGAACGCAGGGCTTGCGACGGCGCGGGCTGGACGATGCCCCCGGCGTCGCGGGTCTGCCACACCTGGCGGGCGGACTGGGCGGCGCCCCGGGCGTGGGCATAGACGCCCAACAGGCGATAGCCCACCAGGGCGCACCAGAGCAAGGCCGCGACGGCGCAGGCCCGCCCAAGCCGGCGCCCCCAGGGGTGCGCGGTGCGGGGCGCGTCGCTCATCGGCCAGCCCCAAAGAGGGTGCGCATATAGGCGGCATAGTGCCGGCCATAGGTGGTCAGTTGCTGGGTAAAGGGGTCGGCCAGGCCGCCGTTAAAGCCACTCATGCCGCCGGGGAGCTGCTCCCACGAAGGATGGTTGAGGCTGAACCAGAGCCAGCGCTGCACCAGGCGCCCGCCATCGGCGGGGTGGCCGATCTCGGCGTCCTTGGCCGTGAGCAGGAAATCCAAGCTGGCGCTCATAAAGGCCATGACGCGAGCCTGGCCTGCGCCAGGGCCATCCAGCGCGTCAAAGTGGGTCGTGGGCATCAGCACGCCAAACTCGGAGATGATCAGCGGCTTGTTCTGATAGCCCCGGGCCGCCATCCAGCGGCGCATCTCCCACACCAGTTGCTTGAAATGCTCGATGCTGTCGTTCTCCCACCAGGGGTACAGGCGGCCCTCGTCTGCCGCGATCCCCACGGGGATATCGGCGCCATATTCGCCCCGTTTCTCCTGAAGGATCTGGACGTGGATGTTCCAGACATCCACCGGCATGGCGCGGCCATAGGCGGCCCGATAGTGGGCCAGCACACGATCCAGCCATTGCAGGCGCAAGGGCGTGGGCTGCACCACGCCGCCAATGGCTATCTGGGCCGTGGGATCGTGGCGTTTGATGTAGGTGTATAGGGTATGATAGATCTCGGCGTATTCCTCGGGCGTGCGCCGGTCCTGGTGAATGCACTCGGGCTCGTTGCCGATGATCCAGAGCGACCCGGGGTTGGCAAGGATAGCTCGCTGCAACCCCTCCCAGTGGGGCGGATAGTGGTCGGGGCTGACTCGGATGGTCTGGGCGAACTCGTAGCGGCCGGCCAACTGGGGGCGCTCGCGCACGGCCCAATCCGCGTACCAGCCAAAGGGCAATTGCTGCAATGGGTAATCGGCCAGGGCGCCATAGCCAGGGCTAAAGGCCAGGCCAAAGCGCTGCAGGGGCGTATAGAGCTGGGCAGCGCGTGGCGGGGCTGGCGTGCGGGCGGATTGGGGCGTGGCCGCCGGTGTCGGCGCGCGGGTGGGTCGGGGCGTCACCGTGGGCAGCCCGCGTACGAACTCGGCGTCGTCGAGCAGCCAGGGCCCGGCTGCGGAGGCCCCTTGAGCCCCGGCAGCGCTCAGGGCTGCCAGGGCCAGGAGCAAGAGCCCCCACAGCAGGCCGGGCAAGCGGCGCGCGTTCTTACGGAGCATCTTTCCTTCCCTCTTGGTTCCCGATCGCCGCGCGAATGGCATCGCGATAGGCCACGCCATAGGGTGTCAACCGTTCCTCTGCATCGTACAGATCGCCGTTAAAGAGGCCCGAGGTATGGTTGGCGAACCAGGCCCAGGCTTGCACATAGTCCGTCGCGTAGAGCCAGGCCACGGTCTCGTGGATGTAGGCGCTGATGGCCTCGGGCGGCGCGTAGCGCGTGTCGTGGCGTTCCAGCCCCATCAGCACGCCAAACTCGCTGAGCACCAGCGGCTTGTGGCCCTCGCCTGCACGGGCCATCCACTCGCGAAAGGCGATCAGGCGCGCCCGAAAGGCATCCTGGTCGAGCTGATCCAGATCGGGCTCCAGAATATAGTTGTGCACGTTCCAGGCATCCACGCGGGGATGGCGGCCATAGGCCCGGCGATAGGCCGCGCGAAAAGCCTCGGCCCACTGCCAGTCCGCGTTGGCGATGCCCGCCGGCATCAGACGGGCCGTGGGGTCCACCCGCCGCGCCAGCCGCTCAAAGCGATGATAGAACGCGGCATACGCCTCGGGCGAGAGGTTGTCCTGATAGGGGTCGTTGGGCTCGTTGCCCACCAACCACCAAGCGCCGGGGTTCTGGCGCATGGCCGCCGCCAGCCGCGCCTCGTCATAGTGCGGCAGGGCCATCAGCACCCGATGATGGCCCGAATAGACGGGGCCCTCAAAGCTGTAGATATAGTACCAGACGCTCCCGAGTTGATCCAGCGCCTGAGAGGTGGGCCACTGCACGGCCACCAAACCGGCCCTGGGGCCGGGGAAGGCGGGCGGGGGAAGGGAACGCGCCAAAGCCACGAGGGCCAGCCCAACCAGGGCTGCGCGTAGGGTGCGCCATGAGGCAGGCCAGGGGAACACGGGCGCTACGCGAGAGGGACTGCGGGGCATGGCCTACGGCCCCTGCACGACGCGCCGCGCCGCCGCGCCATCACGAGCCCTCCATCCGCAGCAGAACCCGCAAGGTGTAGAGGCAGATGAGGGCATCCAGCACGGGGCCGCGCCGCTTGATATAGTAGAGATCGTAGCATAGCTTTTGCAGGGAATCATCCACGCTGCTGGCATAGCGAAACCGCACCTGCGCCCAGCCGGTGAGGCCCGGGGTGACCGAATGGCGGATCGGAAAATAGGGCAAGCTCCCGGTCAACTGCTCGACAAATTCGGGGCGCTCGGGGCGCGGGCCGATCAGGGTCATGGTGCCGTTGAGGATATTCCAGAACTGGGGCAGCTCATCCAGCCGGGTGCGCCGCAGAAACGCGCCCACGCGCGTCTTGCGCGCATCATCCTTGGCCGCCCAGACGGCCCCCTGCTGCTCTGCATTGGGGATCATGGAGCGGAACTTGGTCAGCCAAAAGCGCCGCCCGCCGAGCCCCACCCGCTCTTGCCGGTAAAAGACCGGCCCGGGAGATTCGAGCACGATGGCGAGGGCGATGAACGGGAACAGGGCGCCGGTGACGAGCAACCCCAGGGCGCCGGCCACCAGGTCGGCCAGACGGCGAAAGACCAACCACAAGCGCAGGCCCACCCCAACCTGAGTGCTGGCCAGCGCGAACAGGTTCTGCCCCAGGTGCTCCGCCGGGATGGCGCCGACCACTTGCTCATAGTAGACGGGCATCGGGAGCACGCTCATCCCGTTGATCCAGCATTCGATCAGGGCCTGCATCAACTCGGCGCGGATCACCTGGGTGTTGGTGATCGCCACCACGATATCCACAACGCGCAACCGTCGCGCCAGAGCCGCCAGATCGTGGCTATCGCCCAGGACGCGGTAGCCGGCCACCACCTCCTCGCCCCGCAGCGCGGCATTGTCATCCATAAAGCCGACCAGATCCACCCCGGCATACTCCCCCAACCGGGCAACCTCCTCGGCCAGAGCCCGGCCCGCCCCGCCCGCCCCCACGATCAGGACACGGCGGGCAAAGGGCGCCTGCCGGAAAAAGCGGGCATAGCCCAGGCGCCACAGACCCTCGCCCGCGACAGCGCCAAAAGCGAACAGGAACCAGGCCAGGCGCGAGCGCGTGAGGGGCGCCGAGTAGATGGGGATGATCAGATAGATCACCGAGACAAACAGAGCGCACCCCATCGCATATACGATGCCACGGCCGGGCTCTGATGCGAGCTTGAGGTTGTAGCAATCAAAGACAAGGGCGAGGGGCGCCCACACCGCAGCCAGGACAATCCACCAGATGGGGCGCAGGGGAAAATAGCCCACGGGCTCCATCTCGCGAAAGATCGCCGAGCGCGCCCAAAGAGCCAGGAGCAAGGCCGCCGAGATCACCACCAGATCAATGATAAAGAGCAAGAGCCGCCGCTCGGAGAAACAGAGCCCCAGGGTGTTTTGAGAGAGCCCCAATACCCTGGCCAGCCAACCAACGCGGGGAGGCTCGTCGAGGGGCATTGCATCAAGAGAGGGGCTCTTTTCGGCCATTGCGTCGTCTCCTCAAAACGGATATGAGCCATCGAGCAGATGAACAGGGCCTCGCTGGGAAAGATGGTTCTCCCCCAACGAGGCCAAGACTAAAGGGCCCCGGCCAAGGCGCATCCGGACGATGCCGCCCCTATTCACCTACCTCGGGCAGCGCGGGGCAAGGCGCAGTCAGCACAACCTGCCGAAAGACGGATGCCTCGCCTTCGCATTCGAGATAGATACGGATCACGTATTCGGTGCAGGGCAGAGCATCCTCGGTGAGGCGCACGACGATCTCGACCACTACCTCTTGGCCCGGCTGGATCGTCCCGATATGGATCTCGTAGGGCGCTTCGACCACCTCGCCATCGATGATGTACTCGACGCCCTCAACCGGCTCGAGGTAGATGACGCAGTCTTCCATCGGGTCTTCGCGCTCGTTGCGCACGGTGATCGTGATGGTCACCGGCTCTTCCGGCTCGACGACCTGCTCCTCGATGATAATGACCGGCGTGGGGGTGGGCGGGGGTGGAATGGTCTGGCGGCCGGGCTGCGCCAACGGGCCGGCCCAGGCGACAGGGATAGCCCCCAAGAGCAGCAGTACAAGCACTGCCAGCACCCAGATGTAGGATTTGCGGTCAGATTCTTCGTGCATCGTTTCCTCCTATCGGCCACCGAGGGGAAGCGGATCGCGCAGGCCCTCGCGAGCCGGGCATCCCTCTATGACCACAGCACAACCCATGCGCCCGAGCCAGGCTGCGCGCCAAGCAGCCTCAGGAGCGCGTCCCCTGTACACTAGGCAACAGAAATCGCTTTGGCACTACGTCCCATTATAGCACATCTCGCCCAGAGTTCAAGTCCCAATGGCGTAAAAAGCGCGTGCGCCGCATGAGGTTACCTGGCCCCGACCTACCTGGGCTTGGCGATCACGATCACCCGGTGGGTATATACCCACTCGGGCCAGCAGGTAACCAGCGTGAGGCGCGTGTCATCGGTGGGTTGCAGGTAGCGGGCGTTCTCCTGGCGCTGCTCCACAGTCAGCCCGATCTCCTGCAGAATCATGACGCTCTCCACCAGATAGATGTGCTCCAGCCCCTGGGCGTCGTACAGGCGCACCTCTTGGCCCTCCTGCAGGTCCCACAGGTTCTGGAACTCGCCCAGGCCATCGCCCCTCGTGTGGCCGGTAAGCACGGTGTTGCCCGGCTCGCCCAGGCCGGCCGAGCCACGATGGTGCCCAACTGCGCCCTTTACCGTATCCCACATGGCCACCGGCTGGCCGTCAATCACCCGCATCCGCCAGGAGACCGGCACAATGGGCTGGTCAATGCCCAGGGCCGGGATCTCGATACGCCCGGTGGCCCCCGCCAGGGCATCGCCCGGGGCGGCATCCGTTGTCTGGGCCGTGGGCGTGGGCTGGCGCGGGGCAATCTGCACCGCCGAGATGATGTACAGCGTGGCCGTGGCGGTCGGCTCGGGCGAGCGAGCTGGCTCGCCGGTGGGGGGCATACGCGAGGGAGTGGGGCTGGGCGCCTCGGTTGCCACAGCCTCCCGAGTCGGCTCCGCCGTCGCGTTGGGGAGCGCCGCCGCCGACCCCGCAGGTTGGCGCAGGCTCATGGCGCCCCATGCGGCGGCGGCCAACACCGCCACGACCGCCAGTGCCCAGATAACTGCGCGCCTGCCCTGCGATCCTGCCACTTTTGTCCCCTTCTTTCGCGCCATACTGGCGCCGATTATACACCCATTGGCCGCCAGAGGGCCACTCGCGCTGAGATGCGGCGGCGCGCCCACGGCGGCGCCCACGGCCCGCATTTGCCAAGGCGCCCCGGCGGCGTTACGATTCATACCGGCCTGCCAAACACCCGCCGCCGCGCTGCCTCCCGCCCAGATAGAGGGGGAACTCTGTTGACCCAGCCAGTGCTCCAGATCAACCGCCAGCTCGCGATCCCGCTAGAGGAGATCGCCTTCCGCTTCTCGCGCTCCAGCGGGCCGGGGGGCCAGAACGTCAACCGCACGGCGACCCGGGTCGAGCTGCTGTTCGATGTCGCGGCCTCGCCCAGCCTCAGCAAGGAGCAACGCGCCTTGCTGCAGGAACGGCTGGCCAACCTGATTGACGGCGCTGGCACGCTGCACCTGACCTCACAGGATACGCCCAGCCAGTGGCGCAATCGCCAGCAGGTGTTGGGGCGTTTTCGGGCGCTGTTGGCCCAAGCGCTGCGCCAGACGCCCAGCCGCATCGCGACACGGCCCTCGCGGGCTGCGCGCCAGACCCGGCTGGAGGCCAAGCACCGCCGGAGCACAGCCAAGCGTCGCCGAAGGCCGCCTTCGCACGAAGAGTGGTAGGGAGCAGGGAACGCCCATCGCCTGGCCCGCCATGTGGTCGGCCATCCACAGCCCCTGGCTGCCAGATTCCATTCCCGCCAGGCTCATCCTGGTCAAGCCCGTTCATTTGCGTTATAGTACAGCAGCATCCCTGCACCCCAAGGAGAATCGCTCATGCCGGTGCTCGTAGCCTTTGCCAGCTTGCCATTCGGCCTGCGCGAGGGGACCTATACCATCGAGACCTCTCACGGCCCGATTACGGCGCACATCTCGGCCCGGCGCTACCAGCCCTTTTTCTCGGTTGGCCCGCAAGCCGAGTTGGCCGAGAGCATCCCCCCCAATGCCGTCGGTGACGGTCTGACGACCTACACCTGGTACGACCATCCTTTTGTGCTGCAGGTGGTCTTTGGCCCCAACGTGGCCGCCCTCGGCTCGATCAACTCGGGCGCAACCGTCGTCGAGCCGTTGGATGAGGCCACCCTGGAAAAGCCCCAGGCGCTGGATGCGCTACGTGAGAGCTTTTGCGCCAGGGCATTGGAGGCGATGAACAACCTGGTCGCGGTGGTGCGCCGCCAGGGCCACATCTATCACCTGTTCGACCTGCGCCGCGACGATATTGATCTGACGGTGCGCAGCGACGACGGCGCCGTACTGCTGGAAGACCCCCTCCAGGAGGATCTGATCCGCAAAGAGATGGCCCACAGCGAGACCTTTGATCTGGTATCTCGCAGCGATGCCTGGTATCGGGAGTTGAGCCACGCCCTGAAGGATGAGCAGCCCGTGGATCTGGCCGATGAGCTGCTGATCGAGGCCGAGCGCGCCCTGATGCAGCGTTTCCCGCGCCAAGCCATCGCCACCTGCCACACGGCCCTGGAGGCCGCCTCCTCGTCCCTGCTCACCGGCGCCATGCTGCTCCGGGGCGTGGACGACCATCAGGTAGACCAGATGCTCTCGACCCGCAACCTGACCTCCAAGCTCGGCCCGCTCATGGGCCGCTATTGTGGCTACAATCTGCGCAACGAGAACCGCACGCTCTGGCAGGGGTTCGGCCGCGTCAACGATCTGCGCAACGACATCGTGCATCGCGGCTACAGGCCCACCCACGATGATGCAGAGCAGGCGCTGCGCATCACCCGCAGCTTGCTGCGCTGGCTTCGTATGGTACGCCAGCGCAACAAGGTCTCCTCCGCGCCCCCGAGACACGAGCGCCGCATTTGACACCCCCCGCTCTGGCGCTAGAATGGCGTGAGAACCTGTGTGGGCGACCGACGCTGTGCGCAATGGCCCTCTGTATATGCGCTTTGCGTGCAGTGGCGTAGCATGATCTGTGGTCGCTCGAAAAGACGCCCCACACCCACACTCTCCAAGGGCCTGTGTACGATGCAGCCCTATCGGGACGAGCCCTGGCAACCACGGCTCGCTCGCCGCGCGGGCCGCATTTGGGCCGCACCAGAGACAGTTGGAGGATAGAGAACGATATGGCAGAGATGAAAATGCTGGCGGCCAGCCCGCGAGATCGAGACATGACCCCCCGCGCGATGCGCCGGGCGGGCTTGATCCCAGGCGTCCTGTATGGCTACGGCTATGACGCGCGGCCGCTCCAGTTTAACGAGCACGCCCTGCAGCAGATCATTCGCGCGGCAGGCACCACACGGCTGATCAACCTGACCATCGAGGGCCAGCCCGAGAACGAGATCGTATTGGTGCGCGAGATCCAGCGCGACACGGTGTCAGGGCATATGCTGCACATTGACCTGTATCGCACCATCGCCGGCCAGGCGATTACGAGCACGGTGCCTCTCATCGCCCATGGCCAAGCCCCTGCTATCGAAGAGGGCGGCGTGGTGAACCAACTGCTGGATCAGTTGGATATCGAGTGCTTGCCCAAGGACCTGCCCGAGGCCATCAGCGTGGACCTGACCCGCCTGGATAGCCTGGATTCGGTGATCTTGGTGTCCGGTCTCGACATTCCCGAGGGGGTGACCATCCTCAACGACATGGATGCCGCTGTGGCGCGCATCGTGATCCCGAGGGCGGCCATCGAGGAAGAGGAGGCGCTGGAGGCAGAGGCCGAACTGGCCGCAGAGGTCGAGGGCGCGGAGGGCGCCGAGGAGGCGCCTGCGGAGGATGCGAGCGCCGACGAGTCCGAAGAATAGCGCTAACGGATGCGCCAAGGCCCTGGGGGATAGCCCCAGGGCCTTTTTTTTGCGCCCCAGCGCGCCGGCGGGCTAGGCAGCCGCCGGGCGCGCCGTCTTGTCGCTGGCGCGCGAGCGCGTCTCTTGGGCGAACAGCCCAAAGGCCAGGCCCACGGCGACGAACAGCAGCCCGTTGACCCACAGCGCGGCGTCATAGCTGAACTGGTCGCTGAGCCAACCCAGGAGGATGGGACCCACGGTGACGCCCACATCGCTGACGGTGCGATAGACGCCCATGGTCAGGCCACGCCCCCCGGGCAGCTCCAGATCGGCGAGATAGGCCGCCGGGGCCGGGCCGCCGACGCCGGTGCCCAGGCCCAAGAGCACGCTGCTGAGCATGAAATGGGTATAGTTGCCCCCCAGGGTGTAGGTCACCAACGCCGCCCCGCACAGCAGGCAACTCGGCACAATGGCCGTCTTGCGGCCATAACGGTCGCAGACGATGCCCGCGATATTGATGGTGAGGAAATTGACGACGGCGATGAGGGTAAAGGCATAGCCGAGCTTGGCCGGGCCCAAGTCCAGGCGCTCGTTGCCCAACAAGGGCAGCACGGTGTTCTGGCTGCCGGTACGCGTGAAAAAGACCGCCAGAGTCACCAGGCTCACCAGCAAAAAGCCGCGGTTGAGCAACAAGCCGCTGATATCGCGCCAGGTAACCTTTGGGCGGGCGGCGCGCAGGGCGGCGATCGGCGCGCCAGGTTGCTCCTGGTCATCCGTGGGGCGCGTCTCGGGGACGCGCGTCAGCGCCCAAATGGCCCCGCAGAGGGCCAGCGCCGCATAGACGAAAAAGGGCGTGCGAAAGCCGAAATGCTCGCCGACAAAGCCGCCGATGATGGGGCCGACGCTGGTGCCCAAGAGCAGCGAGCCCTGGTAAAAGCTCATGGTGCGGCCCCGGTCGCGCGGGGTGCTGATATCGGCCATGACGATCATGGCCGCCGTCATCTGAAAGGCCGAGCCGACGCCCTGCAACAGCCGAAAAAAGACCATCTGCCCAAAGCTGCCCGCCAGTCCGGTGAGCAGCGCCGAGAGAGCGATAATCAGTGGGCCGGCCACCAGCAGGGGCTTGCGCCCCAGGCGCTCGGCCAGGCTGCCGGCGGGCACATTGATCGGAATGCGGGCGATGCCAAAGGCCGAGATCAGCAGACCGACCAGGGCGGCGCTCACGTTGAACGAGTTCGCATAGAGGGGCAGCACCGGTCCGACGATGCCAACGCCCAGCATGTTGAGAAAGGTCTGGCCCATCATAGCCAGCAGGATACCGGGGTGTTGCGACCAGCCGACGAGGCGGTTGAGGCCGCGTGGCGGCGCACTGGGACGGGATTCGATCTGGTTCATGGGTTTACCTCGTTTCACCGGATGACGCGGATGATAGCATGATGTGAGGGCGGCGGCAACCGGCCGATGCGTTTGACAGGTTACATCCGGCGGCCCTATACTCACTTGTGGTCAAGCTAGGTCTGGTAGCGTTGGCAAAGGGGAGGGCAGTAACACGATGAACGACAAACACAAGGTAGCTCTGGTTACGGGCGCTGCGGGCAGCGGAATGGGGCGCAGCATCGCCCTGACCCTGGCGCGCGAGGGGGCGCACGTGGTGGTGAACCATCGCGCCAGCGCAGAGAGCGCCCAGGCAATTGTGGCGCACATTGAGGGCAGCGGCGGCGCGGCCCTGGCCGTGCAGGCCGATGTCTTTACGCCCGAGGGCTGCCGGGCGCTGGTGGATGCGGCGCTGGAGCGCTTTGGCCGTGTGGATATCTGCGTCGTGGGGCCAGGCGGCGGCTGGCACCCGGAGCCCCCGGAGGGGCTCGACCCCGCCGGCGCGCTGGAGGACGTGCACCATGAGTTGGCCCCGCTCTACTACCTGATGCCCCTGGTGCTGCCCGGCATGCTGCAGCGGCGCTGGGGCCGCCTCATCGGCCTGGCCATGCACCCGAACAAGCCCTCGCCCGCCTATGCCTACAACGTGGGCAAGGCCGCCCGGGTGCAGGCTATGCTGCTGGCCGCTGAGCAGGCCTGGCGCGGGCGGGTGACGGTCAACGTCATGGCGCCGGGGCCTGTGGCCCACATCGAGGGCCTGGCGGCGGCCATTGAGCTCTGCGACCACGGCCCGGCCTGGCTGCGGCGCGCGGACATCACGCCCCAGGACGTGGCCGAGGGTGTGGCGTTCCTCTGCTCCGAGGCGGGCCGGTTCGTGACGGGCTGCGTGCTGCCGTATGGGTTCGGGGGGTAGGGGTAGAGCGGGTGAAAATAGAGGAATGGAGGAAGACATGCGAATGGAGCGCGCTGATTCTACCCTTTCCAAGGGTTGGTATGTAGGCCCGTGGAACTCGGATCTGACCCTCTCCATAGGCTATGCCAATGTGGGCATAGACGAGCCTCATCTGCATACCCAGATCACCGAGATCTATATGGTTGCGCATGGAAACTCGTTTGTTCGTATCGAACAGGAAACCATCTCTTTGTGCGCGGGTGATGTACTCATTGTCGAGCCCGGAGAGGCCCACACCTTTACAGATAGCTCATCGGACTATTTTCACTTTGTGCTGCATACACCGGGCTTGGTTGGCGAGCAAGCTCGCGCCGAAAAAGTGCCCGTTGCCCGGTCTCGCCTGGGGCTCTGACGAGGGGTGATCGGCTCACGCCGTATCAGTTCAGACTTGAGGGGAAAGCGGCCAACTCGTTTGGCACGTCGGCAGGGAGCGTTGGGGCGCGGGCGTCTCGCCCGCGTGCCGCCGGCAGGCGGCTAATCTCGCTCGGAGACGAGTTCTGTACAGTTCTTCGCTTTGGAAAGCTGCGTTTTGGACGCTGCTGCGCAGCGTAGGCGGGCGAGACGCCCGCCCTCCATAGCCGAGTCTATGTGCTCACCGATTGCAGGATAATGGCATCATCGTCCTGGTCAGTTAGGGACTCGTCCCCTCGAATCTGAACTGATACCTCACGCCCCCCCTTTTCGCCCCGCTTGCCTCCGGCGGCCCTTGGCCGTATCATGGAGGCGCGCCGGGCCCCTGCGTCGGCGCGCCCGTCGTTACCCCCCAACCGAGAGGGAGGCAACCATGAATGCCCGCGAGCGTGTGCTGAGAACTATCGAGTTCCGTGAGCCCGACCGGCTGGCGGCCTCGTTCCCCCCGCCCCACTGGAACGATCTCGCCAATACCGGCTATGAGCTGCAAGGCTACCAGCCCGTCTGGCGCTCCGTGGGGGGCGACAGGCAAGAGTATGTGGACGAGTGGGGCAACACCTGGGCCCGGGTGGACAAGACCAGCAAGGGCGAGGTGGCCCGGGGCGTGCTGGAATCCTGGGATGGGCTGGATGGCCTGGCCCTGCCGGATCTGGCCAACCCCGCCAACTATGCCCCCGTCCGGCGGGCCGTGGCCGCCAACACGGATCGCTTCTGCATCGGCCACCTGCCCGGCTTTCCCTTTAACATCGCCCGCAAGATGCGCCGCCTGGACCATTTTATGATGGACCTGCTGCTCGAGCCGGACAAGGTGAGCGCGCTGCTGGGCCGCATCGAGGCCCTGCTGGCCGAGGCCATCATCGCCTATGCCGATTGCGGCGTGGATGCCGTCATGTTCCCCGAGGATTGGGGCACCCAGACCGGCCTGATGATCCGCCCGGCCACCTGGCGCGCCCTGTTCAAGCCCGGGTTCGAGCGCCTGTGCGCCATGGCCCACGAGCGCCGCGTCAAGGTCTTGATGCACTCGTGCGGCAAGATCACCGATATCATCCCCGACCTGATCGAGGCGGGCATTGACGCGCTCCAGTTCGACCAGCCCCGCTTGCACGGCATCGAGGTCTTGGCCCGCTTTCACGGGCAGATCGCCTTTTGGTGCCCCGTGGATATCCAAAAGACCCTCCAATCCGGCGATGCCGCCGCCATCGAGGACGAGGCGCGGGAGCTGATCGCCCACCTGGGCGGGCCGGAGGGCGGGTTCATCGGCGGTTACTATACGGACAACGCCTCCATCGGGCTGGATCCCCGCTGGCAAGAGATCGCCTGCCAGGCGTTCATGCGCTATGGCGATTATCGTCGCATTCCACAGCCCACCGAGTGAGAGGCCCCAAACGCGAACGCCCAAAGCCTCGCGCAGAGAGCGCCAAGAACGCAGAGAAAACCGGTCCGCTCCTCCTCTGCGCTCTCTGCGCGAGAATCATGCGAGCCCATTTCCCATAGGAGCACCGATGCAGAACGACCAGCAGATCCTCTACCTGAACCCGCGCGACCTGTTGCCCAGCCGCGAGAATGTGCGCTCCGATCCCGGCAGCCTGGCCGGGCTGGCCGAGACGATCCGCGAGCACGGCATCTTGCAGCCGCTGGGCGTGGCCCCCGAGGGCCAGGCCTATCGCGTGGTGTACGGCAATCGCCGCCGCGACGCCGCCATCGTCGTCGGGCTGGACCGCGTCCCCTGCGTCACCGTCCAGAGCGCCGACCCCCAGTCCGTCATGGTGCAGCAGGTGTTGGAGAACCTGCAGCGCCTGGACCTGAACGATATGGACAAGAGCCGCGCCTTTGACCGCATGTTGCAGCACCTGGCGCAGCAGGGCGCGCCCCAGAGCCAGGCGCTGGATCAGATGGCCCGCACCCTGGGGCTCTCGGCGCGCCAGATCCAGCGTTACCTGCGGCTGGCCCAGCTCGCGCCCGCCGTGCGCCAGCATGTGGCCAGCGGCGCCATCGGGGTCACCCACGCCCAGCATTTGGTGGATATCACCCCCGACGCCCGCCAGGAGGCCGTGGCCGAGCTTGTGATCGAGGAGAGCCTCTCGGCGGCCGAGCTGGCGCGCCTGTGCGCGGCCCTGGAGCGCAACGCCAACGTGGCCCCCGCCGCCGCCCTGGAGCTGCTGCGGCGCGGCGAACGCGTGCCCGTGATCGAATCCCGGCCGGTGGAGCAGGTCAGCCACCTGGCGCCCGAGCCGATGACGCAGGGTGGCGCGGCCAGGGATTGGGATGGCGACGCCGGCGATGCCCCGCCGCCGCCCTGGGATGCGCCCGACCAGCAGGATGGGTTCACGCCGAGCCGAGATGACCGCGACTATGGCGCGCTAGAGCCCACGACCCAGGATGGCAACCGCATCCGCAAGTTTCACTCGCTGGATGCCTTTGTGGACGAGGTGCAGCGCCTGACCCGTTGCCTGCAAGAGGGCGACCTGCAGCGCCTTTTGGAGCAGGACGAGGCCAGCCGCCTCAAGATCGGGCTGGCGGCGCGGCAACTGCGCTTTCTGGCCGAGGCGGTGGGCGCCCTGGCCCAGGCGGAAGGCTGATGGCCGCCAATCAGGCTGCCAGCCCGGCTCCCAGCGTGGCCCTGGTGCGTTGCGGCGACTATGAATTGGAGCGCGTCTATGAGGCCGTGCGCCAGGCCATAGACCTGCTGGGCGGCATGGGCGCGATTGTGGGGCCCGGCCAAAGGGTGCTGCTCAAACCCAACCTGGTGCGGGGCATGGAGCCCGAGCGGGCCGTTACCACCCACCCCACCGTGGTGGCCGCCGTGGCCCGGCTGGTGCGCGAGGCCGGGGGGCTGCCGCTGATCGCCGAATCGCCCGGCGGTCCCTATTCCCCTGGCTCCCTGCGGGGCGTCTATCGCAAGACGGGCATGGCGTGGGCGGCGGAGCAGAGCGGCGCCGAGTTGAACTATGATACCGAGAGCGTCCAGGTATCGCACCCCGAGGGTCAAGTGTTGCACCGCCTGGATCTGATCCAGCCCCTGCTGGAAGCAGACCTGGTCATCAACCTGCCCAAGCTCAAGACCCACAACCTGACCACCCTTACCCTGGGGGCCAAGAACCTGTTCGGCCTGGTGCCCGGCTCGCTCAAGATCAGCTACCATGCCAAGCTGGTGGATCGGGCCCTGTTCTGCGAGGGCCTGCTGGACATCCTGGCCTATGCGCGGCCCGCCCTGACCCTGATGGATGCCATCGTGGGCATGGAGGGCGAGGGGCCCTCGGGCGGCGACCCACGCGGCATCGGGGCCATCGTCGCCGGAACGGATTGCCTGGCGGTGGACGTGGTCTGCGCGGCGCTGGTGGGCGTGGCGCCCCAGGATGTGCTCACCACGCGGCTGGCCGTGGGCCGGGGCCTGACCACAGGACGCATCGAGGACATCGAGATCAAGGGTGAGGAACTGGCGAGCCTGGCCGTGCCCGACTTTCGGGGCGGCATCGAGGCGCCCATTGATCCGGGGCTCTTTCCCGGGCCGGTGCGCCTGCTGGCCCGCCTGTTGTCGCCCTCGCCCAATGGCGAGGAGAACGACTCGCGGGGCGCCAAAGCCATGCGGCTATTGGCCCAGGGCTGGGTCTGGCGGCAACTTGTGGCGCGGCCCCATGCCACCGAGCGCTGCATCGCCTGCGGCTTTTGCACCCAGCACTGCCCGGTGAACGCCATCGAGATCGTCAACGGGCGCGCCATGATGGACCCCAAGACCTGCATCCGCTGCTACTGCTGCCACGAGCTCTGCCCCCACGACGCCATCAAGCTATCCAAGCCCTGGCTGGGGCGCCTGCTCATGCCCCGCTAGGGGGCTGATCCAGTCGGCTGGCGGCTCAGCGAGCGGGGCATGGGTAGAGCAAGCGCACGCCGCAATCGCCCTCACCCCACGGGGGTTGCTGCGCAACGAGTGTGCCGACGCCCCTCTCCCTCGCGAGGGAGAGGGGGAAGCGAAACTCGCCTCCAAGGCGAGTTTCGCCGGGGTGAGGGCCATAAGCCCTGGTTGGGGCGCCTGCTCATGCCCCGCTAGGGCGCCGGCGGGATGGGCCCGGGCTTGAGATCGCGGATCAGATGCCGAACCGCGTCGCGCAGTTCGGCAAACACCCGGTCAATGGGCTGCGAGGCGTCAATGGTCTGAAAGCCATACTCATCGCCCAGGGCATCCAGCGCCGCCAGCATCCGGGTCTGGTGCTCCAGATAGCTCTCGTAATAGTCCGAATAGCCCAGGTAATCCATGCCCGATTCCCAGAAATCGAACCCCCGCGAGGCCATTACCCGGGGCAGGAGGCAATCCACGCCGGCCCGCAGGTAGAGCACCGCATCGGGCACCAGGGCCATGCCCATCAGCGATTGCAGCCAGGCCTTGTCCACGCCGCGCACCATGGCCCGTGCAATGAGGGAATAGACATAGCGGTCGGTGAGCACCACGAAACCGGCCTGCAGCGCCGGGATGATCTCGCGCTCCAGGCGGTCGGCAAAATCGGCGGCGTAAAAGAGGGCCATGGTCAGGTTGCCCAGGGTGTGGCCCTGCTTGGCGGCCTCGATCCCCCGGCTGGCCAGCTCGGAGCGCTTGAACCCGCTGGCGTAGGCCGCATAGCCGCTGGCCTCCAGCCACTCGCGCAAGAGGGCGATCTGGGTGGAGCGCCCCACGCCATCGGGGCCCTCCAGCACGATCAGCTTGCCGCGCAGATCCAGCTCTTGCACGCCCGGCAGCCCGTGGCCGTAAAAGCTCGCCCTGTCCGTCATGACTGCCCTCCTTGCTGCACCAGGCTATCCAGATAGCGCCCTGAAAGACCCTCGGCAGCCAGCACCTTGCGCCACGGGTTGGATTCGGCCTTGAGGGCGCCCTCCAGATGAGGCTGGATGATCTCGCGCACCAACTCTTGCTGCGCCACCAAGGGCAGGCCGGCATCCACCACCGAAAGCTCGAACTCGGGCACGATGCGCTCGTATTCGCGCAGGATGCGCCCCTGAAAGATGCGATAGCTATCGTATGGATCGTCCGAGAGACCCAAGTCCAGCCCGGCCTCGTAATACTTGAGCGCGGGGCGGCCCGTCATAATACGGCGCAGCGATTCCTCCAGGGGCACCCGAAAGTAGAGCGCCACCGTGGGCCGGGCGGCAAAGGCATAGACCTGGCGCACCCAATCGGGGTGTACCCCACGCGCCACGTCGCGGGCAAAGGCGGTATAGATATAGCGATCTGCCAGGACGATGGCGCCGGCCTTGAGGGCCGGTACGATCTGCTGCTGGTAGCGATGGGCGAAATCCACGGCGTGGATCAGGCAAAAGCTCGTCGGCGTGAGCAGTTGTTTCTTTTTGCCGCGCTTGGTGGTCTTGCGCACCACCGGCGACGAGTTCCACTCACTAAAGGCCACTGAATAGCCCAGGGAGACCAGCCACTTGTGGACCAGATCCAATTGCGTGCTCTTGCCCGAGCCATCAATCCCCTCGACGACGATCAGCCGCCCGGGTACGGTTGTTCCGTCAGGTAATGTGGCCATGGATCCTCCTACCGGCGGGAATGGCAGTTGACTGAACCCATTGTAGTAACAAGCGCAATATGGGTCAAAGTTTGCCCAAATCGGCAATCGGCTCGCGCTGCGGACAAGTACGTAGCCACGGTGGGCAAAAACTGCGCTTGCTTCTTGGCGAGCAATGCCCTATAATAGTTGCAGTCAACACTGGCCTGAGCAGTGATCATGCCTGATAGCGACCATGAGGGGAATAGAGTGGGAGCCTTGGCATCGGCAATGCGCCGCCTCGCACGGCTGACGTTGATCGTGCTGAGCATCCTGGCTGTGACTATGCCTGTTGTGCTTGCGCGCGCCAGCGATGTGGCCGTGGTGGACGCCGAGATCGTGTTCACCGGCCCCATCGAGGCCGAACTGCCGACAGAAACATTGTCGCTCCAGGCCACCTTTCTATCCGGAGAAGAGCTCTACTATATCCTCACCCTCACGAACCTGAGCCCCTGGCCCCTGGCCGAGATCCAGTTGCTGGATCGCTGCTTTGCCCCCGATTCGGAACAAGAGCTGAGCTACCTCTGGGAGCCCGGTCGCCTGGAGCCCGGCCAGACAGCCTCGGTTGCCATCCAGTACGACCCGGCCGAGCTGCACGATGCTACGCTGGCCGAGGCTTGCCACCAGCTCGAGCTCAATTGGTCTTTTGGCTGGAGCACATTCCTCATAGATTGCACCGGCCTGGGGCGCACCACCCTGTGGCAGATCCCGCTGAACGAGGAGATGGCCGTCTACCAGGACGAGATTACCTTGCCTCTCTCCCTGCCAGAGCCCGTCGGGCGTAGCAAGGTGGGCCTGCACGTAACCCGCAACGCCTCGCCCGCCATCATGGCCTTTGTGGAGCAGGCGCAACCGGCGGTGATCGTGGGCGTGGGCGATCTGGGCTGGCTGGCCGATGTCAAACGCGTCTCCCCCGGCACGACCACACTGGGGCGCTTTGAGGAAAAGGGGCAGTTCTTTACCGGCGACCCCATACAGCGCGCTCAGGATTTTGTGGCCTCTCACGCCGGACGTTATCTGGCCAACCCCGGGGTGGACTATTGGCTGGGCTGGAACGAGCCGGTGATCAGCAAAGAGTGGCAGATGCAGTGGTACGCCGCCTTTGAGGCCGAGCGCGCCCGCCTGATGCACGAACTGGGGCTCAAGGTGGCGGTGGGCAATTTCTCCACCGGCACGCCCGAGGCTGATCTGTTCCCGGCCTTTACCCCCGCCCTGACGGCTGCCAAGGCGTACGGCGGCCTGTTCGCGCTCCACGAGTACTCGGCCCCCACCATGCTGCATGGGGTTGGAGCCGCCATCCCTGGCTACGAGTCCCAGGATGACTTTGGCGCTCTCACCCTGCGTTACCGCTATTGGTACGAGAACTATCTCGGCCCCGCCAATCTGGTGGTGCCCCTGGTGATCACCGAGGCGGGCATTGATGGCGGCGTGCTCAAGGACCAGGACCCCTCGCTGGGCGGCTGGCGCGATTTTGACGGCGTCTTGGCCGAGGAACTGGCGATCCAGACCCTGGATACCTATCTGGCCGAGGTCTCCTGGTACGATGACGAGCTGCGGCGCGATCCCTATGTGCTCGGGTTCGCCCTGTTCAACGCGGGCGATATCGCTGGCCAGTGGGCCTCGTTCGATATCACCGACGAGCTGGGCTCCTTTGCCTCGCTGGCCCTCTCCAAGCAATAGCACGACCCTTGATGGTTTGAGCAGAGCCCTCTTGCGAGGGCTCTTTTTGTTTGATGAGACGGCAAGGGTAGGTGTATTTCCCCCTGCTGGTTGACTGTCCGGCGAAAAAAGGATGCCCCCCAACTGCCCTCGTGACTTGGGAGAGGCCACGCATACAAGCGCCTTTTGATTGCGCCTGCCCGCCTATTCGAAACCTGCCCGCCGCCATGCTATAATCTGCGCCAGCAAACCCTGTGGGAAAGGATATACAGCGGTGCAAGCAGCCGAGATGGGCGTCAGGGGCGTGCGAGCGGCCAGCGAGCGCTATGGCGAGCCGGTGGTATGGGAGCGCACCTATTGCGTCAGCGCCGAGACCCTGGCCGAGCGCAGAAATCTGGAGGACAAGCGCACCGCCGAGGTGGTGCTGCTGGTGCGGCGGCCCAACGGGCGCCTGCTGTTGCACACCAAGGCGTTCTATCCCCCAGGAGCCTATCGCCTGCTCACCGGCGGCATCCAGCCCGGCGAGGACGTGGCCCAGGCGGCGCTGCGCGAGGCCCTCGAGGAGACGGGGCTGCAGGTGCGCATCGAGCGCTTTGTAGGGGTGCTGCGCCAGCAGTTCGCCCACGGCGGCCAGCAAGCCCCCTTTAACTCCTACCTGTTCCTGCTGGCGGAGGAGGGCGGCGAGCTGGGCAGCCAGGATGATGGCGAAGAGATCAGCGACTATCGCGAGATCGCGCCGGAGGAGCTGCCCGCCGTGGCCGGGGCCCTCGATGCGCTGCCGCCCGATTGGGCCGATTGGGGGCGTTTCCGCGCAGCGGCGCACCGCCTGGCCGCCGGCGTGCTCTTGGGAGAGGCGCGATCTTGAGCGGGCAGCCCTATGACGTGATCGTGGTGGGGGCGGGGCACGCCGGTTGCGAGGCGGCCCTGGCCGCTGCGCGCATGGGGCGGCGCACCCTGCTGGTCACCATGAACCTGGATCTGATCGCCCAGATGCCCTGCAATCCCAGCATCGGAGGGCCGGGCAAGGCCCACCTGGTGCGCGAGATAGATGCGCTGGGCGGGGCCATGGGCCAGAACACGGACCACACCATGATCCAGATCCGCATGTTGAACCTCTCCAAGGGGCCGGCCGTACACGCCCTGCGCGCCCAGTCCGACAAGCGGCTCTACGCCCTGAGCATGAAACACCGCCTGGAGCAGACGCCCCACTTGCGGCTCAAGCAGGGCACGGTGGAGGCGCTGCTGGTACGCCGGGGGCAGGTCGAGGGCGTGGCCCTGGCCTGGGGCGAGCGCCTGTACGCGCGCACCGTCGTCATCACCGGTGGTACCTTTCTCAACGGGCGCATCCTGAGCGGCGATTATGTCACACCGGCGGGCCGCGCGGGCGAGTTCCCCGCCCAGGGGCTCTCGCGCTCGCTGGCCGAGCTGGGGCTGGCCCTGGGGCGCTTGCAGACCAACACGCCCCCCCGCGTGGATGCCCGCAGCATTGACTATACACAGACCATACCGCAATACGGCAGCGAGGAGCCCCTCTACTTTAGCCAGAGCAGCCCGCCCGATGCGCCCTGGCTCCTGCCGCCCAACCCGGTCTACCCCATTGCCCACCAGACGCACTGGCGCCCCCAGATGCCCTGCTACCTGGTGCACACCAACGGCGAGACCCACCGCATCATCCGCGACAACCTGCACCGCTCGCCCATCGCCCCCGGCGAGATAGACATCCTTGGCCCGCGTTATTGCCCCTCCATCGAGGAAAAGGTGGTGCGCTTTGGCCACAAGGAGAGCCACCAGTTCTTTCTAGAGCCGGAGGGTTGGGCCACGGGCGAGGTCTATGTCCAGGGCTGTTTCACCGGCCTGCCCTATGACGCGCAGGCCGAGATATTGCACAGCATCCCGGCCTTGGCGCGGGCCGAGATCGTGCGTCCGGGCTATGCCATCGAGTATGATTTCGTGTTGCCCCACCAGCTCAGGCCGACCCTTGAGGCGCGGGCCATCCGAGGGCTCTTTTTCGGTGGGCAGATCAACGGCACTTCGGGCTATGAGGAGGCCGCCGCCCAAGGCTTGCTGGCCGGGGCCAACGCCGCGCGCCAGGCCCGGGACGAGGCCCCCCTTGCACTGGGGCGCGACCAGGCCTATCTGGGTGTGCTGGTGGACGACCTGACCACCAAAGAGATCAGCGAGCCCTACCGCATGTTGACCTCGCGGGCCGAGTATCGCCTGCTTTTGCGACAGGACAACGCCGACCTGCGGCTGGCGCCCTTGGCCCGCCAGGTGGGCCTGATCTCGGAGGAGCGCTATGCCCAGGTGGAGGCCCGGCGCCAGGCCATCGCCGCAGAGCTGGCGCGCCTGCGGCGGGCCAGCTTGCAGCCCGATGCGGCCAACGGCTATCTCCAACAGATCGGGCTGGAGCCGTTGCGCCAGGCTGTGCCCGCCTATGACGTGCTGCGGCGGCCCGGCGCCACCTGGGAGATCGTGCAGCAGTTTGTGCCCCCCGATCGCCCCCTGCCTGAGGGCGTGGCTGAGCAGGTCCTGATCGAAATTCGCTACGAAGGCTATATCGCCAAGCAGCGCACCCAGGTGGAGCGGGCCCGGCGCCTGGAGGGGCGCCACATCCCGGAAGAGCTGGACTATGGAACGCTGACGGGCCTGCGGGCCGAGGCACAGGAGCGCCTGGCCGCCCACCGGCCCGCCACCGTGGGCCAGGCCGCCCGCATCCAGGGCGTCAACCCGGCGGATATCTCGGTGTTGCTGGTGCACCTGCAACGCCGCACCCCAGAGGACGCCTGAGCGTGGCGGCCAAGGCGGGCCTGCGGCGCGCCGCCCGCGCCATTGCCGCCCTGGGGGGGCTTGGCCTGCGCGTTGCGCTGCTCTTGGGCCTCGTGGCTCTGATGGTGCAAGATATTGGGGCCTATCGCACCGCGCGGCGCGGCATCGAGAGTGGCCTGGCGGAGAGCCAGCCGCCCCTGATAGAGCCTCGCCTGGGCATCAACGTGGCTCTGGAGCGCTATGGCGCCAACCGCGAGGTCCTGCAGATGCTGGCGGGTCTGCGCGACCTGGGCTATGGCACGCTACGCCAGCGCTTTGCCTGGGCCGAGATCGAGCCCGCCCCCGGCGAGTACGATTGGGAGCGCTGGGATTATGTCCTGGAGCTGGTGCGCGCCGAGGGGTTCACCGTCATCGCCGTGCTGGATGGCGCTCCGGACTGGGCGCGCTCGCCCCGCGAACAGGCGAACCCCTACGCGCCGCCCCAGGATTTTGATGCCTATGCGCAGTTTGCCGCCGCCTTTGCCGGGCGCTACCGCGACCATGTGCTCGCCTACCAGATTTGGGATCAACCCAATATCTCTCCCCACTGGGGCCGGGGCGAGGTGGACCCCGCCGGCTATGTGGCGCTGCTGGCCGCCGCCGCACCGGCCATTCGCCAGGCCGATCCCGAGGCCATCATCGTTGCGGGGGGGCTGGCCCCCAACCTGGAGAGCGGCGGCCGCAACCTGAGCGATATCCAATACCTGCGCGAGATCTATCGGCGCGGGGCCGGGCAGTACTTTGATGTGTTGGGCGTCAGGGCCTATGGCTTTTGGACCGACCCCTACGACCGGCGCGTCTCGGCGGACGTGCTCAATTTCTCGCGGGTGATCCTGCTGCGTGAAGAGATGGTGCGGCGCGGCGAGGGCCACAAGCCGATCTGGGCGCTGGATGGCGGCTGGGCGGCGCTGCCCTCCGGCTGGCAGGGCCAGCCCTCGCCCCTGGGGAGCGACGCCGCCGACCTGCAAGCGGCGCGGCTGTGGGCCGCCATCCAGCGCGTGCAGCGCGAGTGGCCCTGGATGACCCTCTATACCGCGCTGCACCTGCAACCCAACGCCCCTGCCGATGATCCGATCTGGGGCCTGAGCCTGATGGACCCCAACGGCCAGGCGACGTTCCTGCTGACCCACCTGCAACGGCTGGGGCCGCCCGATGAGGCGCTGCACCCGGGCCTACACCTGCTCAGTGCGGACTCTAGGGACATGAGCGGCGAGGAGGGTCTCAGCCTGACGTACTGGGGCAGCGACCTGACGTTGTGGCTCGACCGGGGCCTGGCCGAGGGCGAGATCGAGCTGCTGGGCGCGCAGCAGGAGCGCCTCTCGCTGGACGGCCCGTCCGTCGGCGTCGAGCGGGTCTGGCTAGCCCGCTATCAGCCCCTGGACACCTATCCGATCCTTGCCGTGGGCGCTCCCCAGCAGCTCGCCGCCATCCGCGCCGTGCAGGTGGGCAACCGCGCCTTGCCGGTGTGGCTCTGGGCGCAGAGCGCCGTGGGCCTGATCGCGGTGGCCTGGCTGCTGGTGAGCATCGGCGGCAGGGCGCTGGCGCTACCCTGGCGCCGGGCCTGGCGCGCGGCCAGGGGCGCTTGGGGGCGCCTGCCGGAGCTGGCGCAAGCCGGGGGCCTGGCAGCGCTCCTGATCGCGGCGCTGCTGGCGCCCCACGCCGGGCTGCGCCTGGGGCTGCTGGCCTGCTATGGCCTGGGGGCGCTCTTGCGGCCCGATCTCGCGCTGCTGCTGGTGTTGGCGGCTGTGCCGTTGGTGCCGGTCTCGGTGGCCCTGGGGCCGGGGCGCTTTTCGCCCACCGAGATCGCCCTGCTCGTGGCGGCGGCGGCCCGCCTGGGGAACGCCCTGCTCAGCGGGCGAGAGCCGAGGGGCCAGGCAGCGGGGCGGCGCATCCTGGCGCTGGATCTGCTGGTGCTGCTGTATGTGCTGTGGGGGGCGATCGGCGCAGGGCTGGCCGAATACCAGCGGGTGGCCTGGCGCGAGTTCCGGGTGACCATCGCCGAGCCGGCCTTGCTCTATGCCCTCTTGCGCTTGGGCTCCCACCAGGGCGAGGCGTGGCGGCAGCGGGTGCAGGTATTCTACGCCTCGGCGACGGCGGTGGCCCTGTACGCCCTGGCGCGCTACCCCACGGCGGCGGGCGTCATCCGGGCCGAGGGTGTGCGGCGGGCGCGGGCCTTTTTCGGGTCGCCCAACAACCTGGCCCTGTATCTGGGGCGGTTCCTGCCCCTGGGGGTGGCCGCCGCCCTGTGGGGCGAGGGGCGCCGGCGGCGTTGGCTGTATGCGATAGGGGCCGCAGCCATCGCCCTGGCCATCGGCCTGAGCTTTTCGCGCGGGGGCTGGCTGCTGGGCGTCCCGGCGGGGCTGCTCACGATGCTCTGGCTTCGTGGTGGGCGCGCCCGGCGCGTCGCCCTGGTTGGGGGCGCGGTCGGCATCGCGGCGCTGGCCTTGGCCTTGCGCATGCCGCGCTTTGCTTCCCTCGCCGACCTGAGCCAGGGCACCGGGTTCCTGCGCATCCAGCTCTGGCGCTCGGCCTGGGAGATGGGGCTGGACCACCCCTGGCTGGGCGTGGGCCCGGACAATTTCCTCTACTACTATGGCGACTATATCCGGCCCGGGGCCGAGGTGGACCGCTGGCTCTCGCACCCCCACAACCTGCTCCTGGACCCCTGGCTGCGGCTGGGGCTGCCGGGGCTGGCGCTGCTGGCGAGCATGTTCGCCCTGGGGCTGGTGCGGGCCTTCCGCCTGCTGCGGAATGGCTACCGGGGAGAGGAACGGGCCATCCTGATCGGGCTGTTGGGCGGGCTGGCGGCGGCGGGCGCCCACGGGCTGATTGATAGCGCCTGGTTTGTCCCCGAGCTGGCCTATTGGGGCATGTTTGTCCTGGCCTGGCTGGCGAGCCACAGTCCCCGCGAGTCATTTGACACCGGCTCAGGTCTCGACTAAACTCTCGAATTAGTATAGGCTAAATCGAGGGGTCCATCCTACCCGGGGACGAATGGAGAGGGGACTGTGGACAATAACCATGTGGTTTCTCTGGCCAGCCTGCCCGACGGCCAAGAGGGCGCCGTGATCGCCATACAAGGCGGGCACGGCTTTATGGGGCGGCTGGCGGCCCTGGGCTTTACGCCGGGCGCCACGGTGCGCGTGGTGCGCAACCCGCACGGCGGCCCGATCATCGTCAGCATCCTCGATACCCAGATCGCCCTGGGGCGCGGCCAGGCCCGCCATGTGATGGTAAGACCGCGATGATGGGAACACGCGCTGCAAGAGAAGAAGCCAAGGCTACCGCCAGGCGCGCCCAGACCCTCAAGATCGCGCTGGCGGGCCAGCCCAACGTGGGCAAGAGCACCGTGTTCAATATCCTCACCGGCCTGAACCAGCATGTGGGCAACTGGCCGGGCAAGACGGTGGAACGGCGCGCGGGCCATTTGGAACACCACGGCGCATCCATCGAGATCATTGACCTGCCGGGCGCCTATTGCCTGACTGCCGCCTCGCCCGAGGAGACCATCACCCGCGACTATATCATCCGCGAGCGCCCCGATGTGGTGATGGTGGTCATCAACGCCAGCTCGCTGGAGCGCAACCTCTACCTGGTGACCGAGCTACTGGCCCTGCCCACCCCGCTGGTCATCGGTCTGAACATGATGGACGTGGCCCGCCAGGAGGGCTATGAGATCCAGCCCGAAGTGCTGGCCGCCGCCATCGGGGCGCCGGTGGTCCCCATGGTGGCGGCGCGGGGCCAGGGCGTGCACGACCTGCTGGATGCGGCCATCGCGGTGGCCGAGCAGGAGGAGCCGCAAAGGCTGAACCGGCCCGAGATCCGCCCCGACCATGAAGAGGTGCTGGCCCAGGTGCAGCAGATCATCGCCGGGGATGTCCCGGCGCCCTATCCTGTGGATTGGGTGGCCCTCAAGCTGCTGGAGGGCGATGCCGAGATCACCGAGCTGATGATGCAGCACCTATCGCCTGATGCGTGGGGCCGGGTGCAAGAGTTGCTGCGCGAGCACGAGGATGCCATCATCGCCGTGGCGAGCGGCCGCTATGAGTGGATCAGCCGCATGGCGCGGGCGGCCCTGGTTAGGCCCCGGGTGGGGCATGTGACGCTGACCCAGCGCATTGACAAGGTGGCCACCCACCCCTTCTGGGGGCTGTTGCTGCTGGCGGGCGTGTTGGCCCTGATCTTTGGGCTCACCTATGCCATCGGCGGGCCGCTGCAAGAGTGGGTCGAGGAGAGCGGCGTCGAGGCCCTCTCGGGCCTGGTGCAGGGCTGGCTGACCTGGGCGCCCTCCTGGTTCCAGGGTTTGATCGTGGATGGCGTCATTGGCGGCGTGGGCGCCATGCTCACTTTTCTGCCCATCCTGATCATCTTTTTCGCCAGTATGGGCATCATCGAGGATGTGGGCTATATGGCGCGGGCCGCCTATGTGATGGATCGTTTCATGCACTCGATCGGGCTGCATGGCAAGAGCTTTATGCCCCTCTTTTTGGGCTTTGGCTGCAACGTGCCCGCCGTCATGGGCGCGCGCATCCTGGAATCGCGCCGCAGCCGCATCCTGACCATCATGCTGGCGCCGCTGGTGCCCTGCACGGCGCGGCTGGCGGTGTTGACCGTGTTGGCCCAGGTGTTCTTCCCAGGACGCGCCCTGCTGGTCACCTGGCTGCTCACGGGGCTGCCCCTGGTGGTGCTGGCCATCGCGGGCATCATCATCCGCTTCCTGTTCCTGCGGGGCGACCAGTCCGCCTTTATCATGGAGATGCCCCTTTACCATGCGCCGAACAGGCGCACCATTGGCCTCACGGTTTGGCAGCGCACCCTGGCGTTCCTGCGCAAGGCGGGCACGGTCATCCTGGGGGTTTCGGTGGTGATCTGGGCGCTGGCAACCTTGCCCCACGGCGAGATCAATAGCAGCTATATGGCCATGCTGGGCCAGTTGCTAGAGCCGGTGGGCCGGTTGATGGGGCTGGACTGGCGCGCGCTGGTGGCCATCCTGACCAGCTTTGTCGCCAAGGAGAATGCCGTGGCCACCCTGGGGGTGCTCTATGGCGCGGGCGAGGGCGGGCGCGCATTGAGCGAGGTTCTGGCGGGCCAGTTCACCGCGGCCTCGGGGCTGGCCTTCCTGGTGGCCCAGATGCTCTTTATCCCCTGCGTGGCGACCCTGGCCGTCATCCGGCAGGAGACCGGCTCGTGGAAGTGGGTGCTGGTGAACGTGCTCTTTTTGGGCATCTTGGCGCTGGCGGGGGGCATCCTGGCCTACCAGGCTGCCAGCCTCTTGATATAGGAGTTGCGCTGATGTTGGAACGTCTGCTACAAATCCTGGCGCACGACGAGATCGCGACGCTGGAGGAGCTGGCCAGGCGGCTGTCGGTCAGCGATGACCTTCTGGAGCAGATGCTCCAGGACCTCTCGCGGGGCGGCTATGTCGAGCTGGTGGATCTGGCCTGCGAGCGCCACTGCTCCGGCTGCGAGGAGAGCGCCATCTGCGCCCTGGTGCAGGGCAAGCGCATCTGGCGCGTGACGGAGAAGGGCTTCCGCCTGGCGGGCGCCAGCCCGGCGGCGTGAGCGAGCCGCCCGGGATGCGCCGCGTCGCCGTGGTGGGGGTCACCAGCTCCGGCAAGACGACCCTGGCGCAAGAGCTGGCGCGCCGCCTGGGTGCGCCCCACATCGAGATGGATGCGCTGCACTGGGGGGCGGGCTGGGTACAGGCCGAGCCGGAGCTGTTCCGCCAGCGGGTGAGCGAGGCGCTTGCGCCGGAGGCTTGGGTCGCCGATGGCAACTATGGCGAGGTCCGCGACCTGGTCTGGGGCCGGGCGGATACCCTGGTGTGGCTGGATTACCCCCTGGCCCGTGCGCTATGGCGGCTGATCGTGCGCACCTTTCGGCGCGTCGGGCGGCGCATCGTGCTCTGGAACGGCAACCGCGAGACGCTGCGCGGGGCCCTTTTCAGCCGCGATAGCCTGTTCCTCTACCTGTTCGAGAGCCACCGGCGGCTGCGGCGCACCTATCCGGCGCTGTTCCAGCAGCCCGCCTACCGGCACCTGCGGGTGGTGCGGCTGCGCTCGCCCCGGCAGACGGCCCGCTGGCTCGCCTCGGGCCGTTGATGCTCTCAGCGCTCTACCCTGCCCTAGAAACTTTTGGGATCAGGGCGTACCTCGCACAGCCAAAGGGCGAGCTTGTATTATCATTGGACAACGTTGCCGTTGATTATGTCCGTATGGCCCTCACCCCGGCGAAACTAGCCCTGGGGGCTAGTTTCGCTTCCCCCTCTCCCATGTCAGCATGGGAGAGGGGGCGCAGACGCGTTCATTGTGCGTCACGAACGTGGGGGTGAGGGCAACCGATGACAACAAAGAGCAGTTTGACTCACCACAACCGCGACATCGAGGAGGCTCTGGCGCCAGGGGCGGGCGAGACGCCCGCCCTCCCTATTGCTTCATGATCGCGGGCGCCCTGGCCGCAGGCGCGACTCCCTAGCCCGTTGGCCCGACCGTCCCCACCCGGTACCAGTAGCCATACAATCGCTGGAACCCCAGCCCCTCATAGAGCGCCCGGGCGACGGCATTGGCCTCCACCACCTGCAAGTAGGCCCAGGCGGCCCCCGCGTCACAGCCCCAGCGCAACAAGCCCATCACCAGCGCCCGCCCCAACCCTTGCCGCCGCCAGGCCGGGGCCACCGCCAGGTCGTACAGCCCCACATAGGCGCCCTCGGCCACGGCCAGGGCGCAGGCCACGGGCGCGCCCTCTTGCCGGATGGTGGCCAACTGCACCCGTCCCGCAATGGCGGCCAGGATGCGCCCGTGGGCGGCCTGGGGCAGCGCGCTGCCCGACACGGCCTGGTAGGCGGCCAGCCAGCTTTCGATGTCATGCTCTATGCATAGGGGATGACGAGGCTGGGCGATCCCCAGCGCCGACAGGGGCGCCGCCAACACCAGAGAGGGCTCGACCACGCCATAGCCGCGCCGGGCCAGGAGGTCGTCCAGTCCCTCGGGCGCCAGAGGCTCCACCAGGCGAAAGATGGGCGGCAGCCCCCGCTCGCGATAGAGGGCCTCGCAGAGGGCCACCTGCGCCTCGGATGCCGGGGCGCACGGTTGCAGCGCCGTGATCGAATTGGCCCGCTTGGTATAGCCCCCTGCCAGGCGCACGAGCCAGCCGGCCTCGTCGCACTGCTCCAGGGCGGGCCAGGCCCGCAGCGCAGCCTGCTCCACCTCGCGGATCAGGGTGAGATCAGCCACCTTCGAGGTGCGGGAGCGGCTCGGGGGCGGGCGCCTTGAGCAGGCGCGCATAGACCTGCTCGTATTCGCGCACGATCTGCTGGTAGCTGAAACGGGCGGCGGCCCGTTCGCGCGAGGCGTGGGCAAAGCGATGGTGCAGATCGCGGTCCGTCAGGAGCTGGATGGCATAGTCGCCCATGCGCTCCACATCGCCCACGGGGGCCAGATAGCCGGTCTCGCCGTGGGCCACCACCTCGGGCAGGCCGCCCACATCGCTGGCGATGACAGGTATGCCGCTGGCCATGGCCTCCAGCGCCACCAGGCCAAAGCTCTCGGTCTGGCTGGGCAGCAGCAGCAGATCGGCCTGCTGCAAGACCGGCTCGATCTCTTCCACCACGCCGGTGAACTGGACGCTATCCGCCACGCCCAGGCTCAGGGCCACCTGCAGGGCCGTGCAGGCCGTGGGGCCATCGCCCACCATGATCAGGCGCGCCGGCATCTGCTTGCGCACCCGGGCAAAGACCCGCACCACATCCTCCACCCGCTTGACGGGCCGAAAGTTCGAGATGTGCATCAGGGTCACTTCGTCGGGGCTGCTGCGCGGCTGGATGCAGCCGGGGCAGGGACGCTCGTGGCGCTCTGGATCTATAAAGTTATAGACCACATCCATCTCGCGCTCGATCTCGAACTCGTTACGGGCCTGATCCCGCAAAAAGTGCGAGACGGCGGTGACGGCGTCGGATTGCTCGATGGCCCACTTGGTGATGGGCTTGAAGGTGGGGTCGTTGCCCACCAGGGTGATATCGGTGCCGTGCAAGGTTGTGACCACCCGCAGGTCCAGCTCGGGCGCGGCGTACTTGGCCATGAGAGCAGCGGGCGCAAAAGGGATGGCATAGTGGACGTGCAACACCTGGAGGCGCCTCTGTCGCGCCACGGCGATCATCTTGGAGGCCAGGGCCAGGGTGTAGGGATAGTTCTTGAGCAGGGGGTATTCGACCGCCTCGACCTCATGAAAGGTGACCCGCTCGGGGATATGGCCCAGGCGCAGGGGCGCCGAGTAGCTGATGAACGCCACCTCGTGGCCCCAATGGGCCAGGTGCTTGCCCAGTTCAGTCGCTACCACGCCGCTGCCGCCGTGGGATGGATAACAGGTGATCCCTATGCGCATCTTGTACCCCTTGAATCGCTCTTGCCTATGGCCGCTGCCGCGCCGCTAAAACGTCGCAAACGAGAGCTGCATGGGGTCATCCACGGCCATGCGCCCCCGGATCAGGAACCCCTCGCCATACTGGACGCCGATGAGAGAGCCATAGTAGCCCATGCGATGCCGCAGGCCCCAGTTGTACTCGCGAGAGGTCAGCCGCGTCTGCTGATAGAAATTGTCGTCCGGCCTGAACTGGGTGCTATAGGCATAGATGGCTTCCATCTTGTGCTCGTACTGCTCCGAGATATCCACGATGAACGCCGGATCGAACTCGTACCACCCCATATAATACATGATTTTGGGCGGGCGATAGTTTTCCTGTCCCGTGTCGAAATTGACCAGCCCGGCCATAAAGATGCCCTCGTAGGCCAGCTCGCTGGCGTGATAGTGGTCGGGGTGCCGGTCGTGGTAGTAGGGCAAAAAGACCAGCTTGGGCCGATACTGGCGCACCACCCGCGCCACCCGGTGCTTGGCCTCCTGGCTGGTGTGGATGTTGCCATCCTCCAGCTCCAGGTTCTCGCGGGCTGTGGCGCCGATGATACGGGCCGCCTCGGCGGATTCGGCCCGGCGGGTCTCGATGGTGCCCCGGGTGGCCATCTCGCCCCGCACCATATCCACCAGCGCGATGGAATAGCCCTTTTCGCGCAGCTTGATCAGCGTGCCGCCGCAGCCGATCTCGATATCGTCCGGGTGCGCGCCAAAGGCCATGATATCCACATCAGGCATGTTCGCCCTCCAAGGTCACAATGTCGTGGCCGAAATGCTCCAACTCGCCCGCCTCGCGCAACGCAGCCAGAAAACCAGGGCCATGGCGCGCGATAAAGTGGCTGAGGGGCAGCTCGCGCTCTTGCAGGCGGCCCCGGGGCAGCAAGATGTTGCGCAGGGTTTGCAGCTCGCGCCGCGAATAGCCCGCGCGGCCCAGGGCGGCATTGGTGGCGCGCTCCTCCAGTTTGTCAATGTTGCGCAGGGCCGTGTTCAGGGCCTGTTCCCAGGTGCGGCCCATGTTGGGGTCCAGCTCCTCCAGATAGGGGCGCAGGGGCTCTAGCGCCGCCTGCACCTGGGCGCGGGCCTTCTCAAAGCGCGCCAGGTCGGCGGGAGACATGCGGCTGCGCAGGATCTCATCCCAGACCAGCTCTTGCGAGAACATCTGAAGGGGCGTGAGGCCATAGGCATCCAGGCGCTGGCGCTCGGCGGCAGAGACGATGGTATAGCTCTTGCGCGGAAAGAGCACCGGCTGGGGCACGCCGAACAGCTCATAGAGGGGCAGCAACATGCCCTGGTAGGCGATCTCGCCGGCGCCCAGGGTGCTGGCCAGCGTGGGCAACACGGCGTCGGCGAACAGGGGCCGTAGGGCCGCGTCGGTGGAATAGCGCTCGGGATGTCGGGCGGCGTCGCGGGCCGTCGCCTCGCTCTCCTCGATGCGCACCCGGCGGCCCCGGTCGTCGAACGTGTACAGCAATCCGGCGCTCTCGGGGGAGAGCAGCGGCGTGTACCCCGCGCCTTGCAGCCGAGCGGCCACGGCCTGGATGCGCTCCTGGATGCCCGCATGCTGCTGCACCATAGCGCGGAACAGCTCCCCCGCCAGGGGGCGCAGCACATGGGGCTCGACCAGGATCAGGCCGTCCTCGGCAAAGAGGCGCAGCCAGAGGGCCGAGAGCCAGTCGCAATAGCGCTCCGTCTGGGGGGCAAAGAGTTGCTGCGCCTCCTGGGCGTGGGGCTCGTGAGCGCCGGCCTGCCAGTACTCGTCCAGGGCCTGGCGCACCTGCTCGGTGACGGGCAGGTCGCTGACGGGGCGGCCCTTGTCGCGCCAGTCAAAGCTCACCCGACCGATCTCGCCATCGGCGCGCGCGTACTGGGCGTGGTTGATCTCGCCAAAGTCGTGGTCCTCACTGGCCAGCCAGTAGATGGGCACGACCCGCACGCCCAGATCATCGCTCAGCTTGCGGGCCAGGCGGATGGTGGCGAGGATCTTGTAGGCGGCATAGACGGGGCCGCCCAGCAGGCCCGCTTGCTGGCCCCCGACCACGGCATAGGTATCGGGCTGGCGCAACGCCTCGATCTGGGCCAGGGTCTGGGGCGAGGCGCCCAGGCGCCGGTTGTAGGCGGCCAGCAGCTCTGCCGCGCCCTCGCGGGGGTACGGATAGCCCCGCCGGGCCTGTAGCGCAGCGGCGTAATCGGTGGGGCCATAGCTATAGAAAGAGCGGGCCGTGGCGTCGCCCGCGATGGTATCCATAAAGAGCCGGTTGCCCGCCAGAAAAGGCAGGCAGCCCCAGGCAACGGTTTCGATCATGCAGACTCCTTGGGTTTGTGGGCGATGATGAGCAGGCGCGGGCTATCGGCCTGCAGGGGCTCGCCCTGAAAGGAACCGTACAGGGCGAGATCGGCAAACCCGACCTGCTGCAGCAGGGCGGCCAGCTCCTCGGGCGCATAGAGGCGCACCGACTCGAAAAAGACCTGCTGGTGCCCGGCGTCGTCGCGAATGGTCATGGTCTTTTCCACGCGCCTGCCATCGGGCGTGATGCGCCGCTGGTTGTGCACATGGCGGCCCCGCAGCTCCTGGTCGTTCTGGGGCACCAGGTGTGCGAGCACATACGGGCGGTTCATGTGATCCAGGACGAACACGCCCCCAGGCTTGAGGGCGCGGAACACCCCCTCTAGCACGGCGCGATTCTCGCCCTCGTCATCGAAATAGCCGAATGAGGTAAACAGGGAGAGGATGACGCCGAAATGGCGCTCATAGGGGATGCGCCGCATATCGCCGGGGATCAACTCCACCTGGCAGGGGTTGTCGGCGCGCTCCTCCGTCACAGCCTGGGCGGCGGCATCCAGCAGCGTCTCGGATAGGTCCAGGCCATAGAGCTGGCGAAAGCCCATCTCCATGAGGGCGCAGAGGTAACGCCCCGCGCCGCAGCAGAGGTCCAGCAGCGGCGCGTCCTTGTCAGGCGAGAGCAGGGCCATGAGGGCGCGCACATTCTCGCGGGCCTCCTGCTCGTCCCGGTGGGCATAGAGCTCCAGATAAGTCTCGCCAAAGGACTGTTGATACCAGGCCGTCATGCGATGCCGTGCTCCTCTTTGTAGGCGGCCCAGTTGCGCTTGAGGTGCACAAAGGCGGCGAAATCGGGCTGGAGCAGGAACGGGTTGGTGGCGCGCTCGTGGCCAATGGTGGAGGTGGGCGCGACGCCCACATCGTGGCCAGGATAGACGACGGTGTCATCCGGCAGGGCCAGCAGCTTTTCATGGAGCGAGCGGTATTCGGCCTGGGCGCCCGCGCCGAGATCGGTGCCCCCCACCTTGCCGACGAACAGGGTATCGCCGGTGAACAGGGCGCCGCCCACCAGATAGCAGACGGCGTCGGGCGCGTGGCCGGGGGTGTGGAGCACGCGGATCTCTAGCGCGCCCAGGGGCAGCGTCGCGCCGTGCACGAGTTGAGCGCCCGTACGGGGGTCCGTATCGCCATAGCCCAAAGGCTGTACGCCCGTCAGCGCGGCCAGGGCCTCGTTGCCGTTGGTGTGGTCCTCGTGCCCGTGGGTGTTGAGCAGATAGACGATCTCGTAATCCTGCTCCCGGGCAAAAGCCGCGACCTGCTCGGGAGAGTAGGAAGGGTCAATGACGGCGGCCTGGCGGCTGGCGGGGTCGGCCACCAGGTAGCCCAGGTTGCGGTCGCCGCCCATGCGAAATTGCTTGATGAACATGCGGCCTCCTATCGGTGACAGAAAACGATAGATGAGGCGCCCCTGCCCAGAGGGGCCATAACCTCTGGGGGGTATACTGCCAGCAAAGGGGCGGCGTGTCAACCGCGCGCGGGTGGGCGAAGGGGAGCGTGTCTATTCAGAACTGGGGGGGGGCGAGTTCTGGATTGTCCAGAACGATGATGCCAGAATCCCGCAATCGGTGAGCACACAGCATCGCATATGGAGGGCGGGCGTCTCGCCCGCCTACGCTGCGGACGCATGTATGCGTCCGCAGCGTCAAGTGCAATTCCAAACAAACCAAGCGTTGCTTGCTTTGTCCAGGACTCGGCCCTGCGCGGGATGAGCGCCTATCGGTCGGCAGACGCTGCTCCGCAGCGTTGCGCGGGCGAGACACCCGTGCTCCGTCTCGTCGCCTGGCGTCCCGCTTGCTACAAAGTGAACGTCTCCGGCTCGCTGCCCCGGGCGTGGATCGTGGCCGTGGCGTTCTGGAGATAGAACACCTCGAACAGGCCATCGCCCAGGCTGTACATGCGCCCCAGACCGGGCATGGCCTCTAGCATGGCCGCCCGCGCCGCGTCGTTGTCGTCTATCACCGCCTCGCCGGTGATGCGGATCCAGCCGCCCTCGGCGTTGCAGGCGCAGATCTCGACCTTGGGATTGGCTACCATCTGGCGAAAGACCGCCTTTTGGTTGTTGGTGCAAAAGTACACCTTGCCCTCATAGTCCAGGACGGCGCCAAAGGGGCGTACCTTGGGCTGGCCGTTGTCATCGGTGGCCAGATAGAACACCCTGGCGTCCTTGAGAAACGCGACCGCTCGACTCATCTCGTTACCTCCGCAAGTATGCCTCGATGCCAGAGCATGCTGCCGCTGTGGGCGATTCTAGCGCCGTTCCAGCGCCTGCGCCAGGGGCGCCTGCCAACCCTCTGGGACGATCTCGACGGGGACGACCCGCTCGCAGCCGTTGAAGGCGGCCAGCCGCCAGATGCCCTCGGCCAGGGCGCGCAGCAGCTCGCCATCCGGAGCGATCCCCGGCTCGAACTCGAGGCGCTGCAAGAGCAGCGTCGCCTCTTTGCGGTCGGCCTTGGCGTCCACCCGCGCCACGAACCGCTGGCCCCACAGGATCGGCAACGCAAAATAGCCGTAGCGGCGCTTTTCCTGGGGTAGATAGCACTCGATGCTGTACTCGAAATCGAACAGGGTCTTGAGCCAGGCGCGCTGGATCACGGCGTTATCGAATGGCGAAAGGATGTGCAGGCGCGGGCCGCCCGCGGGCGGCTCATCGGCGCGCGCCAGGGCCTCTGGCCGGGCGTACCAGCCATCGCGCCGCAACCCCTCGATGCGCACGGGCGCAGCCTCGCCCGCCTCGGCCAGGGCGCGCAACCCCTGGCCCAGCAGGTCGCGATAGCTCCCCTTCCAGCGGGTGTTGCCGACCCCCGCCACGCCCAGGGCGTCCAGCGCCTCCTCTGCCAGGAACCTTGCCAGCTCCTCGTCGCTGGGGTAGCTGGTATCCACTTGGGCGGGCAGCACCCGCTCCTTGAGGTCGTAAAGCCGCTGGAAATTGCGGCGCTCGCTGACCATCAGCTCGCCGGTGGTAAAGAGGTACTCGAGCGCGCGCTTGGCAGGCTTCCACGACCACCAGCCGCCTCGCTGGAACCCGGGGGGCGCCTCGAAATCCGCCGAGCCCAAGGGTCCCTCGTCGCGGATACGGGCTACCACCATCTCGATCTCATCGCTCATGCCGGCCACCCTGTCCGCATCATAGTACCGCTGGGTGTGCTCGCGCATGATGGGCAGGCAGTAGCGATAGCGCTCCATAGGCACAAAAGAGGCGGCGGGGTTCCAATACTCGAATACCTGGCGCAGCGGCCCCTGCGCCGCATCCAGGTGGTCGGCCTGATAGCCGGGCTGGCGGACCCACAGGGTATGGTGGTGGGCGCGCTCGACCACAGCGATGGTATCAATCTGGACATAGCCCAGGCGCCCGACGACCTGGGCCACCCCCTGGGGGCCATCGGAGGGGACGAACGCCCCATCCAGCCCTTGGGCGCGGATCAACAGGCGCCGGGCCTGCTCGCGGGTGATCTCGGTTGGCATTGTACTCCTCCTGAATCGCCACATTCGGATTTTTTGATGATACCATAGCGCGGCAGCGCGGGCCAACGCATTGCGTCCCGGCCTTGTGCGCGCGTCACCGGTTCTCCTGGTGACTTCTCTTGTTCCTTGACACACGTTTTGTCCTCGACAATAATCACGTCGTCGGGTTGTCGTTGCCAGCAAGGGGGAGAGCATGGAGCAAGGGTCGCTTACCTATGCCCAGGCCGAGCGGGCTTTTGCCGAGCTGGAGCGCCTGCGCAAGGCCGGACAGCTCAGTCCGGCAGAGTACACGGCCCGCCTCGATGCCCTGCGGGTGCTGGACGAGCATGGCCGCACCTGGATGCTCCAGGAGGGCACCGGCCAGTGGTTCGTTTATGACAACGATGCATGGGTGGCCGCCACGCCTCCCCAGCGCCAGAATGTGGCGCAGCAGGCATCGCCCCTGGCCACGGAGGACGCCGGGCCAACCCCAACGCCCCGGCGCAAGGGCCGCCTCTGGCTGGCCCTGGGGGGCGCGGCGCTGGCCCTCCTGGCCATCGCGGCGGCCATCGTGCTGCACCAGCGCGACGCCCAGGGCGAACCTCTGCGTCACGCGCCCGCCCCCTGCTCGATTGAGCACCGGGTCTTGGATCCCGACCGGCTCGACCTGATCAGTTCCCTGTCCGACGACCAGCGCACAGTGCTCGCCCTCAATGGTCCGCCCCAGGCGTTTACCCTGGCCTACGACCCCCAGTCGGGCGCCGTGATCGAGGAGTGGAGCTACTACACCCTGGGCCAGCAACTGACCTTTTTGGACGGCGCCTACCAGGGCGGGATCGAGGCGCCCCCGCCGCAGATCCAGCCCGGGGTGGCGATCCCGGCGCCCGCCATGTACCCCTGGGAGATCCTGCAAGAGCCCCGTCCCGCCTGCGTGGTCAAGATGGCGGGGCCCGCGCTCTTTGTCACCTCGGCGCTGGTGCTGCCGGGCTGGAACGATGGCACCGAGGTGGCCCGTCTGTGGATGCTGGCCGAGGGCGGCACCATGATCACTGTGGATGGGCGGCTCGCCCTGGTTAGCATAGACCCCGGCGTCGCGCTCGATCTGGAGGAGTATGGCGTCAGCGGGCTGTTCATCGGCACGCTGGGAGAGGGCGCCGAGCGCGTGGGGGCCATCCTCTCGCCCGGCGAGGGCATGGGCAAGTATCATCTGTCGCTCTCGCCACGCGGCCAGGGCACGACCCGAGTGGGTACGGAAGTGATCCTCGATCTGGAGGGATACCCACTGGCAGGCGAGTACACCTTTGGCGGCAACGCACGCGCCAGCGTTGTGGATCGAGACGGCTTCGGGGTGCCCGCTCAGGCCAGCGGTTCGATCTCCATAACCAGCGTGGGCGATGCATTCGAGATACGGCTGGATGCTCGGGTGGACAACCGTGCCTATCAGATATCCGGCATGGTGGCCAACGGACTGTGGCGCTCATGGGATCGCCTGCCCGGGCTGGTCTTGGGGGAGACCTGGCCGCCGGTGACGCGCCGGACGGGAGCCACACCACCCACCGCTTTTCCGACGCGGGTGGCCGAGGCGCCGCCGACCCAGGAGCAGCCCACGGCGACGAGCCAGGTAACGGCGACCGAGGCCATGCCGACGCAGGCGCCGTCGACGCCCACTGTGCCTGCCATGATAGCCGAGCCCGAGACCCCCGCCGGTTGGCGACCGCTCTTGTACGATACGTTCGACACGAACGTTAACCGGTGGTCCACAGAGCCCGGAGAGGGCGAGTACGTCCGCTGGAACGCAGAGCTCGCTCAGGGAGAATACGCCCTCTGGGCGGAGCGCATATCCGGAGAGCGCCCCTGGGTCCGGCAGTCCATCGGGGTTCCCGTCGGGACACGGTTCCACATCAGCATCGAGACGACGCGCGCCGGCGGGGGGAGCTCGGACTGTGGTCTGTACTTTGCGGGGAGTGGAGGCGCGAACGAGACCTTTTTCCACGTATCGGATTACGCGGGCGCGTTCCGGATCCGCTACAGCGGGGAGCAGTTGCCCTGGACCTCGTCGGCGGCGATCCGGTCGAGCGACGTCAATCGGCTCTCGGCGATGGGCGATGGCTCTCGGATCGTGTTCTATATCAACGGAGAGCAGGTCGAGGTTCTGGATGGGACAGAGCTCGACGTGCAACGGGTGGGCGTTGTGGCAACGGTCGGTTCGAACACGCCAACGGTATGCACCCTAGACAACGTCAAGATCCATGTAGAGTGATCCTATAGACCTGGGAGGCCAATGCGATGGCGACTGTATTCACCATTCTGGCGGGGCTGGCGCTAACGCTGAGCACGGTGAGCTGGGGCATGGATGTCTGGAAGGCGGGCGCCCTCGAGAGCAACAAGAGCTATAGCGCGGCGGCTCTCGACCAAGTGCGGCAACATCAGGCGCAGGCAGAGGCCGATCTGGCGGCCGCCCGCCGGGAGGGCGATCCCATCGCCGTGGCGCGGGCCCAGGCCCGGCGTGACGCCCTGGTCATGCTGGAGGAGCGTTGGGACCCCTCGGCGTCGGTGCGGCAGGCGGAACAGGCCAGATCCGCCTTTATCGAGGAGGGGCAGCGCAAGGCGATGATAGACATCGGCACGCGGATCGTCTCCTCGGGGGTGGGCGGGTTCGGCAAGGTGCAGGGCTCCTACATGCGCGGCACCAACTGGCCGCCTACCGGGGCCAACGTGGCCTATTGGGATCCCCAGGCCGGGCAGGCCGTGCGCGTTATCCTGGGGACCGACCGACCGACCCTTGAGATTGTCGAGTTCAAGGACAATCTCGAGGACGCCATGTCCATGGTCATGGGGCTCTTTGATGTGCTCAAGGGAACCAAAGGGACCGAGCAAGAGCCGTTGACGGCGCGCGACACCTACGAGGGCGTTCGCGAGGGTCTGGAGCGGTTGCAGGATCTGGATGCGCTGCCCACCACCATCGGCGAGTATGTGGGCAAGGCCATGGAACGGCAGATACAGGTAGAGAACCCCCAGATCGCTTCCCTCACGAAGGAGGAGCGGGATGCGTTCGCGCAGGAACTGGCCTGTGCGCGCCTCCAGGGGCTCTGGCAGGCCGAATCGGATCGGGCGCGCTCCGACTCGTATGCGGCGGCGCTGGCGTGGTTCGGGTGCCCACCCCCCACGAGCCGTACGGCCTCCACTGAGGAGGAGGCCGTGCCCGAGGAGCCCCAGACAACTGCCCAGGAAGAGGAGCAGGTAGTGGAGCCCGCCGTCGTATCGGAGGCGGCCCCTGCCGGGGTGTGGGTCAGGGTTGGCGAGCCGATCCTGAACCGGGACAACGAGGCACTGAGCGACAGGTTCCCGTCCTCGGGCACCCCGACCCATGTCACCGACTTTGGCGTTGATGCGACAAGCTTCCGCTGGCAGAAGACCACGCCGGATGGCGAACTGGACATCGGTGTGAGTTTCGAGGCGCCCGAGACGCTTGTCCCCGGCCAAGAGATCGCGTTGACGGTCAGCTTTACCGGAACCAGCACGATGCATCCAAGTGCCTTCCGAACAGACATCGAGATGGGCACGGGCGAGATCCCCCGGGGCATGGCTGCGGCCAGGCCCTCCGGCAGCTTGCCGTCGTACATGTACGACTATATGCCCTGGGATCCGGGCTTCTCCGGGCCCTCCAGCGTGACCCTGCGACTGTACCATGACGCGCCCCTCGGCCAACCGGGCGAGACGCTCGACCTGTGGCTAAACTGGTGGCCCTGCTGGCCCTGCGACGTAACCTGGACCTACCGGTTCGAGTAGGGGCGCGAGCAAGGCTCGCTTGTATCTGTTCGTACCTTTCTCGTTGGCGGCTGCCCTGAAAGAGTACAAGAACATGAAAGATCTCGAGAAACCTTTGGCCGCAGGACGCACCGCAGAGATTTACCCATACGGGGAGGAGCGAGTCCTCAAGCTCTTCTTTCCCGCCATTCCGGAATCGTGGATCGATAGAGAAGTAAGCATTGGGCGCTACATACACGAGGCTCAATTGCCCGTCCCGCAAGTTTTCGGGAGGCTAGAGGTAAACGATCGGGAAGGCGTGGTCTATGAGAGAATTGATGGTCCCTCTCTCCTGAATCAGCTGGCCCGAATGCCCTGGAAGGCAGTTCCATACGCCCGCCTTTTGGCCAATTTGCATGCACAAGTTCATATGATCTCTGCGCCTCTGGGTCTTGAGACGCAACGGGAATGGGCAAGAGGCGGCATCCCTAATACAGACAAGTTGTCAGAGGAGTTGAAGGCAAGCATCCTCCATCTGCTAGCTTCCATGCCCGATGGGAACCAGCTATGTCATGGTGATTTTCACCCCGGCAACATTATCATTAGCCACCGCGGCCCCGTGATCATTGATTGGATGACAGCCTCAAGAGGCACAATGTGCGGGGATGTGGCCCGAACCTCCATCATCCTCGAAGCTGCCCAAGCGCCAGAAGGGACGCCGATGCGCTGGCTATTGGAATGGGTGCGCAAGTCATTCCTGGCCACCTATCTCAAGACATATTTCCAGTTACAGCCCGTCGAAAGGAGTTCTTTTATCGCCTGGCGCACAATAATGGCAGCGAATTTCTATGTGGATGTGAGCCTCCCTGAGGAAGGTGCCAATCTTTTGGCAATCGTTGAGAATGGCATCCATTCAATAACGGGCGGCTAATATCGGTTCCAGCGGATGGCCGCTCCGCGAGCCAAGCCGCCCCCCTGTCCCAGCTAGGCACTCGTGGGATGCGCCTCTGCATCTCGCAGTCCTGTCACTGCGCCCTCCTTGCATACCCCAAGAATCCTGCGCGCAAACAGAGCACGGCCATGATTTGACAACGTTGACGCCCCGCATATCGTTAGAGCGTTGCGTTACGAGAAGCTATCGCGGAAAGGCGCGCATGAAACAGGTACTGACATCGAACAAGTGGGGGCTGTGGCTGGCCCTGGCAGTGGGGCTGGTGGGCGTGTGGGCGGGCCGCGCGTTCAACATCCCCGGCGGCTCTTTTACCGGCGTCATGCTGCTGGTGGGCGGGGCCAACCTCTGGCTCGGGTCGCTGCGCGACGCCCCCAAGTGGCTCCAGACCTCCGCCCGCTCGGTCCTGGGCCTCAGCATCGGCGCCTCGGTGACCAACGAGACGATCCAGGCCATCGCCAACTCGCTGGCCCCGGTGATCGTCATGATCGTGGCGGTGACGGTGGTGGGGATCGTGGCGGCCTGGGCCATCAGCCGCTACACCCGCATGCGCCTGCCCACGGCCCTGTGCGGGGCGGCCCCCGGCGCGCTGCCCGCCATGGTCACCCTCTCGGAAGACCTGGGCGGCGAGGCCCCCGTGGTGGCCACCATGCACCTGATCCGCCTGATCAGCATCCTGCTCATTGTGCCGACCCTGGTGACGCTCTCCTTTGCGCCCCAGGAGGCGGTTGCCGCAACCGAGATCGTGGCGGCGGCCACCACCTCGCCCTTGCCCCCCGCCGTGGGCCTTGGGCTGCTGCTGGCGGCGGGGCTGGCCGCCGGATTCCTGGCGCGCCGGGTCAACATGCCCGCGGGCGACCTGCTGGCGCCCATGTTCGTGGCGGCGCTGATCAACCCCACCTGGCTACAGATCACGGCCTTTCCCGAGGGGCTGCGCCTCTTTTCCCACTGGATCATCGGCCTGGGCGTGGGCGTCCAGATCAACGCCCGGGTGTTGCGCGATTTCCGCCCCTTTGCGGTGGCGGGCCTCCTGATGACGGCTTTTCTGATCGCCAGCGGGTTTGCCCTGGGGTGGCTGCTTTCGGCCATCACCGATATTGATCTGCTGACCGCCGTGCTCGGCTGCGCGCCGGGCGGCGCCACGCCGCTGATCATCCTTTCCGGCGAACTGGGCGCCGACGCCCAACTGGTGGCCGCCATGCACGTCTCGCGCATGTTGATCCTCACGGTGCTGCTGCCGCTGTTGATTCGCGGGGCCGCACGGCGGCTGGCGCTGCGCGCGGTGGCCGAGCCGCCTGTGGCGTAGGTGGCATCTGTCTGGCTCGGGCATTGCTCAGGTCGGTGTTGTAGCACTCTTGCGCACACACGAGACGGGAGTTGCGCATGACTGCCCTCATCCCCCGACGGCTCTCATGCGCTGGTGTGGGATGAATCCCGCTCTCCATACAATGCTGCGTAGCATTGTCACATGGCGGGCGACTAGCTACCATACACATTGGAGGACAGGACACTCCTAGAGGACCGGCCTGTTGTTGGCGACCAAACCTCGCGGGCCTGAAAGCCCTCACCCCCGACTCCGCCGCTTCCGAAACTGTACGGTAGCTAGGAGGGCGCGGCATGCCGCGCCCCTACCATAAAACCGTAGAGAAACCTACTAGACACATATGAGCAAGACTGACGCTAGACGCATGTATGCGTACGCATCGGACGAAGCGTAGCTTCGTTGGCGGGCGAGACGCCCGCCCTCCATGACAAACCCCTCGCCCCTCTCGCTGTTGACACGCCTCCTTGGCCCGTGCTATCTTTTCGCCAGCGTAACCGCGCATTGGGCAACCGGTGAAGGAGCGATCCCATGAAAAAGATCATCAACGAGCCGATGGCGTTCGTAGACGAGATGTTGGAGGGCATCCTGTTGGCCCACCCCGACCAGCTCAAGGCCACGGGCGACCCGCGCGCCATCGTCCGGGCCGATGCCCCCGTAGTGGGCAAGGTCGCCATCCTCACTGGCGGTGGATCGGGCCACCTGCCCGTCTTTCTGGGCTATGTGGGCCGGGGGCTGGCCGATGGCTGCTCGGTGGGCAACGTCTTTTCCTCGCCCAGCGCCGAGACCATGTACGAGGCCACCCTGGCCGCCCACGGCGGCGCCGGCTGCCTCTACCTCTATGGCAACTATTCCGGCGATACGATGAACTTTGACATGGCCGCCGAGATGGCCGCCATGGAGGACATTCGCGTCGAGACGGTCTTGGTCTCTGACGACGTGGCCTCGGCGCCCCGCAGCCAGTGGCAGCGGCGGCGCGGCGTGGCCGGGCTGGTCTTTGCCTACAAGGTTGCCGGAGCCAGCGCCCAGGAGGGCGCCAGCCTGGACGAGGTGGCAGCCGTGACCCGCAGGGCCGTGGCGCAAACCTGCTCGATGGGCGTGGCCCTCTCGCCCTGCACCGTGCCCGCCGCCGGTGTGCCCACGTTTACCATCGGCGACGACGAGATGGAGATCGGCATGGGCATCCACGGCGAGGCGGGGGTGCACCGGGGCAAGCTGGAATCGGCGGATCAGATCGCCGGGCGGCTGACCCGCGCCGTGCTGGACGATCTGCCCTTCCAACGGGGCGACCGGGTGGCGGCGCTGGTGAACGGCCTGGGCGCCACCCCGCCGGAGGAGCTGTACGTGCTCTATCGGCGGGTGCGCCAGATCCTGCAAGCCGAGGGGATCACGGTGCACCGCTCCTACATCGGCGAATACGCCACCTCGCTAGAGATGGCGGGGGCCAGCCTGACCCTGCTGCGGCTGGATGACGAGCTGGCCCGCCTGATTGACGCTCCGGCCAAGTCGCCCTTCTTTGAGCAGAGCTAGCGAGGGGCCATGAAAGAGACGCTGACCCGAGACGATCTGCTGGCCGCCCTGCACAAGATGGGCGATGACCTCACGGCCCAGGCCGAGGCGCTGCGCGAGCTGGACGCCGCCATTGGCGATGGCGACCTGGGCATCACCATGACCATCGGCTTTGGGGCGCTGCAAGAGGCGCTGGATGGCCTGGCCGACCAGGATATGAGCACGATCCTGATGCGCGCGGGCATGGCGTTCAACCGCAAGGCGGCCTCGACCTTTGGCGCGCTCTTTGCCACCATGACCATGCGGGCCGCCCGCGAGCTCAAGGGCGTGGAGGCCATCGGCGTGGCCGAGCTGGCCCGCATGGCGGCGGCGGCCCTGGAGGGCGTCAAGGAGCGGGGCAAGGCCGCCGTGGGCGACAAGACCATGCTGGATGCCCTGGCCCCCGCCGCCGAGGCGCTGCAACGCGCCGCCGATGAGGGAACGCCGTTGGCCGAGGCGCTGGAACGGGCGGCCCTCGCCGCGGAGCAGGGCGCCCAGGCCACGGTGGAGATGAAATCCAAGGTAGGGCGCGCGGGCTGGTTCTCCGAGCGCACCCAGGGCGTGCAGGATCCGGGCGCTGCCGCGATCTCGATGATGGCGCGCTCGCTGGCCGAATACGCGGCGACGGCATAGACAACGGGGACAGGCAACGCGGCGCACCCGTCTCCCTGGGTGCGCCGCGCTTTGGTTTTCGGTCGCGGCCAGCCTTGTCAAAGCCTTGTCTGGGACGGGCGAGACGCCCGCCCTCCAGGCGTCGCGCCAGGCCCGTGGATCAACGCCCTGCGCCCTTGCTCACCGGCCCAGGGCGCTGCGGATCAGGGCGGCGCGCTCAACCAAGCCACGCTGCTCGCTGACGGCCAGCATGAGATCCAGGGGGGGCACGCGCAAGCTGTGGCCGCGCCAATGGACCGTATCCAGGCGAGAGGCGGCCACGGGCCCAAAATCCGTGGGCTCGGGCGAGTCCACAGACGCATGCACATCCCCCACCCACTCGACGCGGGCCCCCAGGTAGGCGCGGCCCCACCAATCGCAGATCCAGCCGGTGACGGGGATGATCGGCTCGATCAGCGCATCGGGCAGCAACTCGGCCAGGCGACGGGCCCCCGCTGCATCGGTGGCCAGGTCAATGTCGCCGGGGGTCACAGCCAGGCCCCTGACGGCCAGGCCGGCGCTGCCCACCAGGAACCAATCCAGGTCCTGGCCCTGAATGGCGCCCAGGAACGCCTCAAGGGCGACATCCCAGCGCTTGTGCCTCTCGCCCGCCTCTGCCTGGAGGTATTCTTGCACAAGCCGCTGAAAGTTGCGGTAGGCTTGCTCCAGGTAGAGGCTCTCTGCGGGAAAGCGGCGCGCCAGGCCCCCGGCAACGGCCTCAAAGCCGACGGTGCTGGCGGCGGCATGGTAGCACTCGGGCAGGTCTCGCACCACAAAGAGAACGTCGTTGCCCTCGGTTCGGTACTCTGTAGATAGCATACGCCCCTCCTTGCGCCGTGTGGCGTGGCGCGCTCAGCCCGCCAGCAGCGGCGTCAGGTGGTTCAAGCGGGTAACGCCGCCCAGCCCCTCGATCTCGGCATCGGCCACGCCACGGGCGCGCAGAGGCGCGATCACGTCGGCCAGCAGGTCGGGCACATAGGACCGCAACACGGCGGCCTGGCCCTCGGGCTCGATACGAAGCGGCGCCATCTCGGCGGGCGCCAGGAACGAATTACCCGAGACCAGGCGCTCCACCTGGTCGCCATAGCGCAGGGTCACATGGCCCTCGACCACGGAATAGACGTAGAACCGCTGGCCGTCGGGGATCAGCTCCAGCGGCTCGGCCAGGTCCCAGCGCTCCAGGCAAAAGTTGCGGCAGGCAAAGACGTAGGTCTGGCGGTTGGCGCCGTGGGCCACGGTCACCTGGCGCGTCTTGCAGTCAAAGGGCGCCTCCAAGTGGATCCAGTCGGCCATCTCCTCGACGCGCTGCTCCAGCTCGGCGGGGTCCTCGGGCACGCGGTTCAACCCCACGGTGATATCCGAGTTCTGCATGATCTCGTAGAACAGCACGCCGCCGTGGGAATAGTGCATGGTGTTGGCATACAGCAAAAAACTATCGCCGGGCTGCACCTCGTACTCGACCATGCAATCGCGCGAGGCCTGGCGCTTGAGCGCCTCGATCAGGGCGGCGCGATCCACCTCCGGCTTGCAGCCGCAGTGGATGGTGGCGCCGGGCCGCGCGTGCAGCATGTACCAGGCCTCGGTCTTGCCGGGGTCGTCGCCGCGCTTGAACAGGGGCGCCTGCTCGTCGGTGGGGTGAATCTGCTCGCCCAGAGGGTTCGAGGCGTCCAGGAACTTGATCAACAGGGGGAATCGTTCGCCGCAACGGGCCACCACATCGGCGCCCAACAGGCGCGCGCCGTATTGGGCCAGGGCCTCGTGCAGCGTCTGGCCGGCCAAGGCGCCATTGACGATCTCGCTGCTCTCGCCGGGGCGATCCACCACCTCCCAGGTCTCGGCCACGCGGTGATCCTCGGGCAACCCCTCCTTCTCGAATACCTCGGTGATCCAGCGCCCGCCAAAGCCATAGTTGCGCAGGATCTCTCGAAAGCGAAGCGGGTACAGATCGGGTAGCTGTGACACGGTCATCCTCCTCATGCTGACACTCGGGCGATGTGGCCTCAGAGTGTTTGTGTGTGCAGGGCGGCGCGCATACGCTCCAGCGCCTGGTCCAGCACCTGGCGGCAACAGCCATAGTTTAGCCGCACAAAGCCCTCGCCGCCAGGGCCAAAGGTGGCGCCATCGTTGAGGGCCACGCCCGCGCGCTCCAGAAAGAATTCGTGAGGCCCGCCGGGCAACCGGGCCTCGCGGCAATCGAGCCAGGCCAGATAGGTCGCCTCGGGGCAGGCCATGCGCAGGCCCGGCAGTTCGGCGGCCACGAACCGGCAGAGGTAATCGCGGTTGGCCTGCAAATAGGCCAGCGCCTCGGCCAGCCAGGGCTCGCTATCGCGATAGGCGGCCAGGGCGGCGGCATAGGCCAGCACGCTGACCGAGGGCACGATCCCGCGACAGGCGCGCTCGTACGTTCGGCGCAGGTCGGGGTTTTGGATCACGGCAAAGGAAAAGTGCAGCCCGGCGATGTTGAACGTCTTGCTGGGGGCCATCAGGGTGATGGTGCGTTGGGCGATCTCGCCATCCAGCGCGGCGATGGGCGTATGCGTATGGCCCTCATAGGTCAACTCGCAGTGGATCTCGTCCGAGCAGATCACCAGATCGCGGCGCAGGCACAGGGCGGCCATATCCGCCAGCTCCTGGCGCGTAAAGGCCCGCCCCACCGGGTTGTGGGGGTTGCACAGCAGGAACAGGCGCGTCCGCTCGGTGATGGCGCGCGCCATCAGGTCGAGATCCACCCCATAGCGTCCATCGGCGCCCTGGGTGAGGGTCATCTGGTCCAGAGTCAGCCCGGCGTACACGGGCGTCCGGAACATGGGATAGTAGACCGGCGTCTGGAGCAGCATGCTCTCTCCAGGCTGGGCCACGGCCTGGGCGGCCAGGTTGAACCCCACCACCACGCCGGGCATGAACACCAGGTCCTCCGGCGCCACGCGCCAGCCATAGCGGGCCGCCAGCCGCGCCACCAGCACCTCGCGCAGCTCGGGCGGTTCGGCGCCATAGCCAAACACGCCGTGGGCGATGCGGGCTTGTAGGGCCTCGATTACGGCGGGGGGCGCGGCGAAATCCATATCCGCCACCCACATGGCCAGCGCATCCTGGCCATAACGTGTCCATTTGATGCTGTCGCTCGTGCGCCGCTCGATGTAGCAATCGAAAACCGATGTCATTGTCATTCCCCCTATGAACTGAGGGCGATTCTACCCCCATCACGACGAATCTGCCAATCAAAATGCGTCAAACCGCGTGCTTTTTATGCCAAGCTATGCTACACTCTGGTCATCACTTGATCGTAAGGAAAAGATGGCACTATGGCACCCAGTGATCTAGATCCGATCAGCAAGCTGCGCTTGGGCAAGGCTGCGCAAATAGTCGGCCTTGCGGCTATCGCGATAGGCGTCATCGGGGGCGCGCTGGTGGCCCTGGCTCCCACGGATGTAGGGGATGCCACGGCGCGGCAAAATCTCTTGATTGGCGTCTCTTGTTGCTTTGCGCCAGCGCTCCTGGCATCCATCCCGATCCTGATCGTGGCGGGCATGCTGCGGCGTTCGGCGCGTTCGGACGATGTCGGCTCGTTGTATCGAGGGTGGGATTAGGAGGATTCGTTCTACTCGGCCTGTCAGGAGTGCAATTCACGCATGAGGTGTAAAAACCGCATAAAAAGAAGTCACAGGGGCTTTTCAGGCTATCTTTGATGCAGTATGATGGGCGCGTCGGGCGAGCGTTCGTAGCGAGTTGTTCAACGCCGATAACGGATAGCGTCGGCATTCTAATGATACCCAAGGAGGAACCCATGCTCGAACAGCCAGATTCCCAGCCCAGCAAAGACTCGACGGAGCCCAAGATTCCCCCGCAAGCGGCAGCAGGATCCGCGCAGCGAGGGAATGACCCACAGCAAGCGGCATCAGGCCCACGGGCCAACGCCCCTACGCGGCCCGCTTCCATCCCTCCTGCCCGGCCCGGCGCGCCAGAGACCACCCAGGCCGATCTCGATCGCGTGCGCGAGATCATCATGGGCAACCCCGACCGCACGCGGCAGCCTGTGCGCGAAGGCGAGGCAGAGCGCCTGCGCGACATCCTGTTTGGCCCCATGATGGAGGAATACGAGCGCCGCTTTGCCGACCTGCGCCGCGAGATTGATCGCGTGCTAAACGACCTACGCCAGGCCCGCGATGCGATGGACGAGTTCCGCGAGGCCCAGCGCGAGCGCATTGACGCCGTCGAACGCGAACTGCGCCAATCGAACGAGGATCTGGGGCGCGAGATGGACAAGGTGCGCAGCCAGGGTCCGGCGCTTCAGCAGCTCATCCCGCAGACGCGCCAGTTGCAGAGCCTGGTCAATGGCATTGGCCAAGAGGTAAACGACGTGCGCAGCGCGCTCACCCGTGAGAACCAGGATGTACGCTCTCTGCGCTCCATGATTGACCAGTATCGTGACCAGTATGAGCGCAGCCTGGATACCCTCAAGCGAGAAAAGCGTCAGGCCGAGGACGAAATCAAGGAAGAGCTGCGGCGTGTGGCCGACCGCCTGGATGACCAAAAGACCGACCGCAAGACCCTGGCGGCCATCTTGATCGAATTGGCCACGCGGCTGGAGACCGGATACACAAGCGGGGGCATTCTGGAGGCGTTTGTCGCATCTCCCGAGGAGTAGGGCATGTCTAACGCCCCCTACTCCTCCGACGCTCTCGACGAACTGAGGCGTATCCTCCTGGCGCCCGACGCTCTGGCGGATGCGCTGGCGCCCCTGGTGGACGACCTGCTGCAAGAGCGCATCGCCCAGCTTGCCGGCGCGATGCTGGAGGCGCTCACCCCTGCGCTGCACCAGGCCGTGCGCGAGGCGCTGCACGACGAGTTGCGTGAGCCCTCGCCCGAGTTGGCGTCTGGGCTGGCGGCGACCCTGGAGCCTGCCATCGCACAAGTGGTGCGCGAACAGATCGGCTCGCGGGCCAGGCGGCAAGAGGCGCGACGGCGCACGGAGGAGCCCCGCGCCCAGGGGAGCGCGCCGCCGCAGGCAGAGAGCCCATTGCCGCCTGCCGAGCCAGAGACGATTCCCCAGCAGCAAGAGGACGTCCCCCGGCTCAAAGAGCAAGCTGATGAGAGCCGTGACCGCCCCAAGGCAAGGCGCGGACGGTTTCGCATCATTGGGCTTGTGCTGCTGTTGACGGTCAGCTTGTTGGGCTCGCGGCGCTGGAGCGTGGCCGAGGCGCTGCCAACGACTGACTGGGTGACCAATACCCCTCACGGGGGATTGTATAGCGCCAATCACGCCGCCAGATCGCAGGCGTTGGCACTGCTGGAGCCCAGCCCATCACCAGAGCCCCGGTATACGCCTGTTCGCAGCGCGACAGAGCGGCGCTCGCCCACACAGGCTGCCACGCCATCCTTTAGCATCGCGCCTACAGAGGCGGCGACGCAGAGCGTCGCCCTTTTTACGGTCACGCCGACGCCGCCTGGCGATACTGTTGTCCGCTCCGCTACGCCCCAGGCGTCTACAACGGCGCCCCCGCAGATCGAGCGAGTTCGGTTGCAGGAGCAGACACCAAATCCAACCCCCACTGCCCCAGATCCTGAACCAGGCAAGACTGCCGCCGCTGCCCCGGCCTCTGGCGAGAACCAGGGTGCGGACGAGCGCGCCACGGAAGAGGCGCCTGTTGCCCCGGCGCCCTCGCCCTCTCCCATACTCGTCAGCGCTGTGCAGGGCGAACTGAATACCCCCAAGACCCTGCCCGCGCCAGAGCGGGCCATGCCGGATATTTCCGATCATGATGCCACCACCTGGCTCTTGGAGAACTCGGGCGCTCGAGTGGCCGAAGAGGTCACCCTCTTGCCTGCCGCCAGAAACGAGCCGGCGCCGGTGCTCTATCTCACCTTTGACGATGGCCCCAACGCCACCTGGACCCCGCGCATCCTCGATGTGTTGGCGCAGTACAACGCCCTCGCCACCTTTTTCATTCTAGGCCGAGAGGCCGCCGAGCGGCCAGAGCTGGTTCAGGCCGCCGCGGATGCGGGCCATCTAGTCGGGCACCACACCTGGAGCCACCCCCTGCTGACGGGTCTGGATCAGGCGGCCTTTGAGCAAGAGATCCAGCAGACCACGACGGCTCTCGGGGATCTCGGCACTCTCGTCAGCCCCTTCCTGCGCCCGCCCTATGGCGCGGTCTCGCCGGATGTCCGTACCTATGCGGAAGAGCTGGGCCTGACGATCGTGCGCTGGAACATTGACAGCCTCGACTGGAACATGCGCACCGCCGAAGAGATCGCCTGGACGGTCATCAGCCAGGCTGCGCCGGGCAAAGTCGTGCTCATGCACGATGGCGGCGGAGACCGCTCGCAGACCGTGGCCGCGCTAGAGGTCATCCTCGACACCTTGAGCCAACAGGGCTATGTCTTTGAGACAGTCCTCAAGAGATGAGATCGGGGCTCGCCCCATAGCGCCTCGGTCTATCCGCCCCCCCCCTGTCCGTCCTAGAGCCCCCGCCGACGAGCCCACACCTGTTGCACAAGATACTTGACAAAGCCTCTAATTGTTAGTATCATCTAACTGTAACTAACAGTTAGGGGGAAATGGCAATGCCAGGAGAGCGACGAGGGCATGGCTGGAGAGGCGGACGAGGGCTGCGGCGCGGGCAGATCGCGCGTTTGGCCGAGCCCTGCCTGCTCGTACTGCTGCAAGAGGGGGATCGCCACGGCTACGAGCTGATCGCCGGGTTGGGGCGTTTCGGAATGGACCTGGATGCCCTCGATTCCGGCCAGCTCTACCGCATCCTGCGGCAGATGGAAGAGGCGGGCTGGGTCACCTCTGCTTGGGAGCCCGGGGATGCGGGTCCGGCGCGCCGCGTGTATAGCCTCGCCCCGCTGGGGCGACAGGCGCTCGCCATGTGGCAAGAGGAGCTCGCCAGCACCCATGAGGTGTTGCACAAGTTGCTCGGCCTCGATCGCGAAACGGCAGAGCCGCAATAGCCCCCTTGTGTCAGTCCTCACAGAGGACAAAGGAGGCATGATGCCAAGGTATGATCGAACCGGCCCCACGGGGATGGGGCCCAAGACGGGATGGGGCCTCGGCCTCTGCGGCCGGGGCATCGGCCTGGTCGGCAGGCCCCTCTTGCGGGTGGGGCGCGGCCTGCTGGGCCTGTGGCCCGGCAGGCGGCAGCCGCGCCAGGGCTTGGGACGAGGGCTGGGCCTGCGTCGCCGCCGCTTTTGGTAGGCGACGCGCCGCCAGGCAGCAGCCTGCCTGTAGAACGACATCGCTCTTTTAGTGGGAGGTAAGCAGACCATGCCAGGAAGAGATCGTACAGGGCCGATGGGGACGGGGCCGCTCACCGGCGGCGGGTTTGGCGGTTGCGCCGGGTATGCGCCGGGCGGGCGGGGCTTGAGGGCCTGGGGCGGACGCGGTTGGCGGAACCGGTTCTATGCCACCGGCCTGCCCGGCTGGGCCGCCGGCCCGTGGCAGGGCCCCTCGCCTGAGGAGGAGGCGGCCTTTTTGCGCAACCAGGCCGCATCGCACCAATCTGCGCTGGAGCAAATCGAGGCGCGCCTCAAGGATCTGGAAGAGGGGCAGAGTGAGTAGCCGACCCGCAAGCGGGGCGTTCGCACGCGCGAGCGCCCCGTTTCCGGTGCCGCCGGAGGCTCTGCCCATGATCCTCACCATTGCCAGCGGCAAAGGGGGCACCGGCAAGACGTTGCTGGCCACCGGCCTGGCCCGTGTGCTGACGGAGGACGAGCGGATGGCGGTGCACCTGGTGGATTGCGACGTCGAGGCGCCCAACGCCCACCTCTTTTTGCATCCAGAGCTGGATGCGCCTCAGGATGTTACCACCCTCGTCCCTCGCGTGGATGCCGGGCGCTGCACCCTGTGCGGGCGTTGCGCCCAGGTGTGCGCCTTTCATGCGCTGGCCGTGATGCCCGACCGGGTGCTGGTGTTTGACGATCTGTGCCACGGCTGCGGCAGTTGCGCGCACCAGTGCCCGGAGCGCGCCATTGCCGAAGAGCCCCTGCGTTTGGGCCAGATCGCCAGCGGCCCTGCGGGCCGGGTTCGCTTTACCCAGGGGCTGCTGGATGTGGGCCGTGCGATGAGCACACCCATCATCCGCGCCCTCAAACAGCAGACGGCGCCCCAAGGCGACGAGGCCGTGCTGGTGCTGCGCGATGCCCCGCCCGGCAACGCCTGTCCGGTGGTCGAGACCCTGCGCGGCAGCGACTATGCACTCTTGGTGACCGAGCCAACCCCCTTTGGCCTGCACGATCTCGAGCTGGCCGTGGCCATTGCCCGCGACGAGCTTGGCCTGCCGACCGGCGTGGTGATCAACCGCGATGGCATGGGCGATGGGGGCGTCGAGGCGTACTGCGCCCGGGCGGGCGTCCCGATCCTGCTGCGCATCCCCCTGGATCGCCGCATCGCCGAGGTCTGCTCCGATGGGGCCTTGTGGGTGAAGGCGCTGCCCGAATATCGTGCGCCGCTGTGCGCCCTATACGATACCATCCAGGCCCAGATCGAGGCAAGCCGATGAAACAGTGGGTAATTTTGAGCGGCAAGGGGGGCACGGGCAAGACAACGGTGGCGGGCGTCCTGGCGCACCTGGCATCCCAAGAGCATCGCCTGGTGCTGGCCGATGCCGATGTGGACGCCGCCAACCTGGAGTTGCTCCTGGCGCCCAAGCTGGCCGAGGCCCACGATTTTGTGGGCGGACAGGTGGCCGTGGTAGATCCGGCGTGTTGCACCAACTGCGGCATCTGCGCCGCGCTCTGCCGCTTTGAGGCCGTGCTGGCGGGCAATGGCGCCCACCGGGTGGATGCCCTGGCGTGCGAAGGCTGCGCGGCCTGCGCCCATGCCTGCCCCGCCGGGGCCATTGCCATGCAGGATCGTGTGAGCGGGCGCCATTTTCGCTCCGAGACGCGCTATGGCCCCCTGTTCCATGCGCGCCTCACCCCAGGCCAGGAGAACTCGGGCAAGCTGGTAACCCAGGTCAAGCAGGGCGCCCGGCTGGAGGCGCTGGCGCAGCAGGCCGACCTGCTCTTGGTGGATGGTCCGCCGGGCATCGGCTGCCCGGCCATCGCCTCTATTGCGGGGGCCGACCTGGCCCTGCTGGTGACAGAGCCGGGCGTCTCGGGCATCCACGATTGGGGGCGCATCCTGGGCACCATTCGCCTGTTCGGCGTTCCGGCGGTGGTCTGCGTGAACAAGGCCGATATCAACCCGGCTCGCACCGAGGAGATCCGCGCCCTCTGCGCCCAGGAGCAGCTTCCTCTGGTGGGGGTGCTGCCCTTTGACATGCACGTCGTCGAAGCGACGGCCCACCGCCGACCATTGACGGAGTACAGCAGCGGGCCCGCCAGCGCCGCCCTGCGGCAGCTCTGGCGGCGCCTGGAGCCCTGGCTATCATAGGCGCGCCCTCGCGCCAGAAAAGGAGAGATCGCAACATGGAGCTGAACTGCCCGATCTGTGGCGTGCAGGCTTGCTCCCAGGGGCCCGATGCCTCGCTGCCGCCCTTTTGCCCCGCGAACACGCACCCCGAGACCCTGGCGGCCGCCCGCCAGGCGTACCAGGATGATCCCGAGACGCGCCGCTTGTCCATCGCGGCGGCCCAGGTGGAGGCCGAGGGCTATTGTCGCTGGCCCCGCGTGCAAGAGGTGATGGCCTTTGCCAGACGGATCGAGGCGCAGCACCTGGGCATCGCCTGCTGCGTGGGTTTGATCCGTGAGGCGCGCCTGCTGCTCGAGATCCTTCAAGCCAACGGGTTTCAGGTCTCGGGCGTCTGCTGCAAGGTGGGCAGCATCCCCAAGGAGGAGGTGGGCCTGGCCGACTCCGAAAAGGTGCGCCCCGGCGGGTTCGAGGCGCTCTGCAACCCGGTGGCCCAGGCGATGCTACTCAACACGGCCCAGACCGAGCTGAATATCGTCGTGGGGCTGTGCGTGGGCCACGATAGCCTGTTCTTCCGCCACTCTCAGGCGCCGGCCACCGTCCTGGTCGCCAAGGATCGGGTGACGGGCCACAACCCGGTTGCTGCGCTCTATACCAGCCATTCCTACTATCGCCGTCTCAAGGACGTGGGCTGATCCACGTCTGCCCAACATGCATGTAGAGGTGCAAGATGCAAATCGTCGTATCGGCCAACGGCCCCGACCTGGATGCGTCCATCAGCCCGGTGTTCGGGCGTTGCGCCATGTTTCTGTTCGTGGATTCAGAGACCCTGGCTTGCCGAGAGGTCCCCAACCCGGCCATCAGCGCGCCGGGCGGGGCGGGGGTGCAGGCCGCCCAATACATCGTGGATCAAGGGGCGGAGGCCCTGATCAGCGGCAACGTGGGCCCCAACGCCTTTGCCGTGTTTCGGGCCGCCGGCTTGCCCGTCTATGCCCATACGGAGGGGACCATCCGGCAGGCCGTGGAGGCGCTGGCCGAGGGACGCCTGACACCGGTAGAGGGCGCAACGGGGCCATCCCATGTGGGGACGGCCCGGGGCGGCGGCGGCCGGGGCCGCGCCCGCTAATGACGCGCACAAGAGAGCATGTCACGTAATGAAAGGAGCAGAATGCGTATAGCCGTTTCCGCCGATGATGCCCAAGGGCTGGAGAGCCGTATCAGCGCCCACTTTGGACGCTGCCCCTACTATGTGCTGGTGGATGTGGAAGAGCAAGGGATCCAACGAGTCGAGGCGATCCATAACCCCTATTTCGGCCAGCACCAGCCGGGCCAGGTGCCGGCGCTGATTCGCGAGCAGGGCGCCGATGTGATGCTCACCGGCGGGATGGGAGGCCGCGCCGTGGCCTTTTTCCAAGAGTACGGCATCGAGCCGGTCACAGGCGCAGCAGGCAGCGTGGGCCAGGCGGTCGCGGCCTACCTGAGCGGGGAACTCAAGGGCGCGCCGCCTTGCAGCGAGAGCGTCGAGCACGGCCACTAGACTGTAGACGCGCGCCGTCGACTTGCATTTCCGGCGGGGATGGGTATAGTTGCTCCCGGCTCCCTGAAGGTGCTTTCAGACGGGGACGCTTCCGCAACGTCATCATCCTTACCTGCTCTGGCGGGCGCAACGGCGCGCCCGTCACCAGGCTCTAGCGCGATCAGGCGCACCGGTGGGACAATGGGGTCCGGCCGGTGCGCCTATCGTTATGCCCCGGCCAGGGCGATCACGTGCTCCAAAGCGGCCCGCATGCCCCCTGCATCGGCGACGCCGCGCCCGGCAATGTCATAGGCCACGCCGTGGGCCGTGGTGCTACAGGGCACGGGCAGCCCCGCAAACAGGGTCACCCGCTCGGCCATGGGTTGCAGCTTGCGGGCGATATTGGCTTGGTCGTGGTACATGCCCACCACCCCGGTAAACTCGCCCCCCAGGGCGCGGGCAAAGACCGTATCCGCCGGGATGGGGCCGAGAGCGTCAATCCCCTGGGCGCGGGCCGCCGCGATGGCGGGCGCGATCTCGGTAATCTCTTCTGTGCCGATGGACCCGCCCTCGCCCCCATGCACGTTCAGCGCCGCCACTGCGATGCGGGGGTTGGCGTGGCCCGCGCTCTGCATCATGTCATGTAGGCCACGGATGTAGGCCAGCACATTCTCGCGGGTGATCAGGTCGGCGATGGCGCGAAAGGGCACATGCTCGGCCACCGCCGTCACCCACACGCCCCGCATGATCCCCAGGATGAACGCCTGCGGGCAGTTGGTGCGCGCGGCCATGTACTCCAGCTCGTCGCCAAAGGGATGGCCCAGCAACGCAAAAGCCTCCTTGTTCAACGGCGCCGAGACGATGCCCTGGATGCGTCCCGCCAGGGCCAGGTCGCAGGCCAGGTCCAGGGGCGCCAGCATGGCCCGGGCCGTGGCGACGCTGATGGCGCCCCAGGGCGGGTCGGCGGGCGCCGCAACGGCGGCGGGCAGCACGTCCAGGGCCGCGCCATAGGCGGCCTCCTCCGGCGCGGCGATGGGGCGCAGCGCGGGCGCCCCCGGCGCGAGGCGGGCTGCCCGCGCCCAGATGGCCGGATCACCCAGGAGCAGGGGGTGACAGCGGGCGCGCAAGGCGGCGTCGCCCAGGGCCTTGAGCGCGATCTCGGCCCCGACCCCGGCCGGATCTCCCATAGTGATCGCGATGATGGGTTGTGTCATGGCAAAGCCCCTTTTTGATGCATGGGATGATTTGCTGCAAGATAGCGCCGTTGGGCCGGGCGCGTCAAGGCGGGGCGAGCGCGCGTTGACGCCGCCGCCAAGCGGCGCTACGATTGGCCAAGAGCGACTGGGTGTGCTCACCACTGCGGACGATCATATGACCCATACCCCTTTCCCAGACGAGTGCTCGCTGGATGACTGCTATGCGCTCGAGCGCGCTGGCAAGATCGGCCGAGCCGTGCGCCAGGCCCAGGCTGCCCTGGCGGCTGCCCGCGCGGACGGGCGCGCCGAGGCCCAGGCCGCCGCTTTGGCCTGCCTGGCCTACATGCACAACCGCCTGGGCCACCGCGAGCAGGCTCAGGGCCTGGCCTCAGAGGCCCTCTCTCTGGCAGCGCCCCTCTCAGAGACCCGCGCCCGGGCCCTCAGGACCCTGGGCGATTGCGCCCACGAACAGGGCGATCTGGCGGGCGCCGAGCAGCACTACTTTCAGGCCATTGACCAGGCCCGCCAGCTCGATCTGATCTACATCCTGCACCGCTGCTTGCACAGCCTTTCGGCCTGCGTGTATTTGCCGCGCGGCCAGTTCGAGCTGGCCTACGCCGCCGATGCCGAGTCGCTGGCGCTGGCCGAACGGGAGGGGTTCGACGAAGAGCTTTGGCTGCCGCTCTTGACCATGAGCTGGGCGCGTTGCCTCGCCGGCGACCGGGAGGCGGCCCTGGCCCTGGCGGATCGGATGCGCGCCCACGCCCCGCCCGACTCGCTCGCCGAAGGGTATCATTGCTGCCTGCGGGGCGATCTCGCCCTGGGCGACGATGACCCCGAGGCGGCCCTGGAATGGTATGGACGCGCACGGGGCATGGCCGAGCGCGTGGGCGAGCCAGGGCTGCACGTAGAGCTGCGGCTAGGCCTCAGCCGTTGCGATCTGCTCTTGGGGGAGCCCGCGAGCGCCTACGAGTGGGCCGATGACGCCCTGCAGATGGCGCAGCGGGGAGAGGGCCAGGACTTGCAGGGCTCAGCCTTGCTCGAACGGGGGCGCGCCGCCTGGCAACTCGGCCATCTGGCAGCGGCGGAGGGCGATATCGAGGCGGCCATCCGCCTGTTTGCGGCCATGTCCGCCCGCTATGATCTGGCGCGCGCCCACTTGCTGCTGGCGGCGTTGCTTTATCAGCAGCATCGCCCCGAGGCAGAATCCGCCTGGCTGCGGGCCGCCTCGGAGGTCGCAGGCGGCGGATATGGGTTCCTGCTGGAGCGCGAACGCGCCCTGGCCCTGCCGCTCCTGAGCGTGTTCCTGGGCAGCCCTGCCGCCGAGGTTGCCGCCGCCTCCCGGCGCTTGCGGGTGCAACTGGAGCGTACCCCGCCCGCCCCCCTGCATATCACCACCCTGGGCGTGTTCGCCGTGCGCCAGGGGCGCCTGGCCCTGGGCGAGAACGGCTGGCAGCGAAGGGCGGGCGAGCTCTTTCGGCTGTTGCTGATCAGCCCGGGCACAAGCCTGGCGCGCGAGCAGGTCATGGCGGCGCTCTGGCCCAACTCGCCCCCCGGCGCCGTCACGGATCTCTTTCACCGCGCCACCTCGGTGCTGCGCCGCGCCCTGGAGCCCGATCTCCCGGAAAAGTTCCTCTCGCGCTACCTGGATGTGGGCCAGGGCAGCGTGACGCTGCGCCTCCCGCCGGGCGCCTGGGTGGATCACGAGGCGTTCCAGGGCCATGTGCAGGCCCGCGAGTGGGCGGCGGCCCTGGCGCTCTATCGAGGCGACCTGTACCCCACCGATCTGTATGCCGATTGGGCCACGCCTCTGCGCGAGAGACTCAGGCAGCAGGCCCTGCACGCGGCGCTCTCGTTGGCGCGCGAGCAGGCGTCCCTGGGAGATAGCCAGGGCACGCTGGCGGCCAGCCGTCGCGCTCTCGAGATCGAGCCCTGGCAGGAAGAGGCCACCCTGCTGGCCATGCAAGCCTGCGCGCACCTCCATGATCGGCTGGCCGCGATCCGCCTCTATCGTCGCCTGGCGGCCAGCCTGGCGGAAGAGCTGGGCATCGAGCCACAAGCCGAGTTGCAACGTTTTTACCGCTCCCTCCTCTAGAGTCAGTTTTCTGTCAGTCTCCCCTGCTACAATCTCGCCAGAGAGCCGATGACTCTGGCGTCGGCATTGCCAGCGCTTGGCGAGAGGCGGGCGTATGCGCACGATCCACACATTCATCGTCAAGATCCTGCAGGATGCTGCCCATGGTCGTTTTCGTGGCGTCGTAACGTCCGTCTCTAGCGGGGATCAGTACCCCTTTGCGGGTAAGGCCGATCTGCTGGAGCGGATCGAGCGCATCGTCGCAAGCGGCCAAGGCGAGAGCGAGACGCTAGAGGAGCCGACAGACCAGATCGAGGGATGCGAGCCTTGGGAGAACACATCAGGGGGCCAAGAGTGAACACACGAAACAGAGACGTACGGGTGGGAGCGTTGCTTGTTTGCTTGCTTTTCCTCTTTATCGCGGGGGCCGTAACCGTGCATCGGGCCCTGGCAGAGGACTTGCCAGGGCCTCTGCAGGCGCCCTGCGTGCCCGGGCCGCACAGCGGCGTCATCGCGGCGGATCAACAGTGGTGCGCCGCGGACAGTCCCCACGTGCTCACGGCGAATGTGACCATCTCCCCCGGCGTGGTGGTGACCGTCACGGCGGGCGTGACCGTGCAGGCCGCTGACGACCAGGCCCTCTATGTCCAGGGTATTCTCCTGGCATCTGGCACAGAAGCCCTGCCCATCACCTTTACCAGTGTAGCTGACAGCGCCCCTGGGCAGTGGGGCGGTCTGGCCTTTGATGGCGCGGGGGGCGGCCCCGCCGAGGGGCAATTGGCCCACGTGATCATCCGCAACGCGGGGCGTCGCAATGGGCTCTCCGAGGCGGTCCTCGGTGCGAATCACAAAAGCGCCATAACTGGTCGCCAGGCGGCGCTGACGCTAGAGCACGTGACGGTGAGCGACGTGTTTTGTGACGAGTGGTGGTGCTCGGGGTACGAGTATGGCCTGATCGCCCACAATACGGCCCTCACCCTCACCCACACGCTGTTCACAGGCATCGGCGGCGGCGCCTATGCCGAGAGCGATGTGCCCATCGCCCTCTCGGGTGCGCTGACCACGCTAGAGATGAGCGATTGCGAGCTGAGCGGCAACGAGAACGACCGCATCCTGCTGGTGCCTGGGGCGATGATGGGACATGCCGAGGCCGTGCTGCCCGCCGGCGCGCTGATGGACGGCTACGAGTTCCGCGAGGACTATACCGTGCCGCCCACCGTCACCCTGACCATTGAGCCGGGCGTGGCGGTCCTGGGGGGCATAGGGAGCTGGAATGTGCCCCACGACTTTGTTGTCGAAGGGCGACTGATCGCCCTGGGCACGCCTACCCAGCCCATCACCTTTACCAGCGTGGCCGACAGCGGCCCCGGCCAGTGGAACGGTCTGGCCTTTGATGGCGTGGGGGGCGGCCCCGCCGAGGGACAGTTCTCGTATGTCACGGTGCGCAACGCCGGTGAGCGCAACCGCGTCAGCGACGCCATCTTAGGCGCCCACGATCGGGCCGCCATCACGGCCCGCAACGCCACGCTGACGCTGGACAACGTCACGCTCCAAGATGTGCGCACGACGAGCTGGGACAAGGGCCTGTTGCTGGCCAATAGCCAGGTGAGCATCGAGAAATCGCTCTTTACCGGCATCGGCAACGGCGAAAAGAACGACAGCCTCAGCGCCGATGCGCCGATCCACGTGATCGGCGCTAGCTCGACCATGCTCCTGGGCGACAACCAGTATGTGGACAACGCCCCCAACATGATCAAGGTAGCGCCCGGCGCGTTGGCGGGCCAGGATTTCACGTTGTTCTACCAGCAAGGGCTGGGGGGCTATCTGTTCCAGAGCGATTGTCTCGTGCCCCACGGCATCACGATGACTATCGAGGCTGGCGTGACCTATCGCGGCGATTACGAGGACGAGTTGCGCGTCGAGGGCAACCTGGTCGCGATTGGGACACCCACCCGACCCATCACCTTTACCAGCTTTTTGGATAGCGGCCCCTTTCAGTGGTCGGGGCTGGTGTTCGAGGGCAGCGCGGGCCAGGGCAATGGCGACCTGCGCCACGCGACGGTACGCTATGCGGGCCACGGAAACAGCGTGCTGAACGAGTATGGCCATGGCGGCTATAGCGGCAGCAATATCACGGCCCGCAATGTGCTGACCGGCGCTCTGTACCTGGAGGACGTCATCATCGAGCGCATGTACCACTTTGATGGCTGGCACCTATTCAACGATGCCGGGCTCTTTTTGGAGGACAGCCGGGCCACCCTGCTGCGCGTGACGCTGCGCGAGAACGGGGACCGCCCTGAGGACGACGCCGCCATCCACGTGCGGGGCGCCAGCCACTTGCTAGTGCGTGAGAGCAGCATCGAAGCCAACAGCGGCAAAGGCATTGAGGTGATCGGCGACACGGCCTTTGTGCATGTATCCGGCGCGCGCATCGTCAACAACTTGGCCGTGGGCGTCCATAACGAGGGTGCCTCTACGGTGATCCTGAGCGCGGCGGAGGGCAGCGCCAATACCATCCTCGCCAACCAGGGCTTTGGGGCGCGCCAGGTGGGCGTCACGGGCCAAATCATCGCCACGTACAACTGGTGGGGCGACGCCAGCGGCCCCACCCACGCGGGCAACCCGGGCGGCATCGGCGAGCCCGTGAGCGACCGCGTGCTCTATGATCCCTGGCTGCAGGAGGCGCCCACGCCGCCGGCCGTGGCGCTGCGCCTGGTGCAGGTGGCCGCGCCCCAGCGTATGTCGGTGGGCCAGGTCGTCAACCTGGGCGTCTATGCCGAGAACGTGCTGACCCATACCCTGGAGAGCGCCATCGTCGTGCTCGAGATCCCGCCCCAATCGGCCTACCTGTTCAGCTCCCACGGCGGGCGCTATTGGCCCGAGCCTAGGCACGTCATCTGGAACTTGGGCGACATGGCCCCGGGCGCGACTTTTTCCGGCGTGGTGCAGGTGCGGTTCCAGTGGGGCATCCCCAATGGCACCCTGATGCCGATCCTGGGCATGATCGCCGCCGGGAACCTGCCCAACGAGAACCTGACCTATACGGCGCATCGTGACTATGCGGCGCGCACGGTCTTGGTCCAAGAGGCCCTCGATGACGTTCAACTGGACGTTGTCCTGGCCGCCGACCCCGCACTGGGTGCGCTGTTCCAGCACGTCCTGGCCCAGGGCTACCAGTTCTACGGCAATGCCATGTTGCGCACCTTTAGCGACGCCAGCCAGGAGCTCGAACTGCTGCTGCTGGATCCGGCCCGGCTCAATGAGATGGTCGCCGTGCGCCGCGTGGAGGATCAGCGCTACATCCAGCACGAGACAGGCCAGCATGTGCGCTTGTACGATCTGGATGGCGGGGCGCGCTTTGACCATGCCACCGCCCAATGGTTCTTCTGGGGCGACCGCGCTGGCGGTGCGGCGGGGGCCGGGGTCTGCGGCGCGCCGGGCGTCAGCGCCTGCCCCGACCAGGACTGGGGCGATTGCTTGCGCAACTGCCTGATCCGCAACGCCCCCAGGGACTTGATGGACGCCAGCCGCATGTCGGGCTCTAGTTGCCGCGCCTGCCAGGCGTGCACCGGCGACTGCCAAGCCGTATGCAGCCAGTGCGCCCGCGATATGTGGAAGGCGGACCCCAGCAGTGGGCACTCGAATTGCACCAGAACCTGTATGGACAGCAACAATTGGAACAGCCAACAGTGCGACAAGGATAACGAGCAGTGTTGGGATGCCCCCACCAACCAATCCAAGTATTCGACCTCGCAGTATATGGTGGCCTATGAATGCGATGGCGCCTCCTGCCAGTACGAGGGGACGCCCACGCTGTACTATTGCAGATATGGCTGCGAGATGGGCGACTCGGCGACGGGCGTAGACACCCGCTGCCGCGAACTGGATTGCGATGGCTGGTCGGCCATGTTCGACACCCTCTGCCCGCGCGCCCGCACGGCCCACGACCCCAACGCTCTCCATGGCCCCCTGGTCGCCGCGCCCGGCCACACCCTGGCCTATACTATCGAGACCGAGAACGAGGGCGAGGCCACGGCCTATGACGTGTTTGTCGAGGCGAGCCTGTCCCCAGAGCTGGACGAGGCTAGCTTGCAGATGGGCCCGGGCGGCCTCTATTTCCCCGGCAGCCGCACCATGTTGTGGCTCATCGGCGAGCTGGATGCAGGCGCGGGCGCCGTGGTTACCTACACCGTGGCGCTGCCTGGGGATGTGGTCAGCGGCACCCTTGTGATGGCCCAGGCCAAGGTGCACTTTCCCAGCGTGCCCGAGCTGACGCCCACCAATCCGGTGGTGACCCTGGTGCAAGACGTGGCAGCCCACGGGCAGACGGTGGCGGCGACGCCCGGCGAGCCCCTGGCCATCACCCTGAGCGGCTCATCGGCGGGCGGCGGCGAGCTGACCTATGTCGTCGTCACGGGGTCCCAGCAGGGAACACTGGCGGGCGTTGCTCCCGACCTGGTCTATACGCCTGATGACAAGGCCGGGGGGCTGGATGGGCTGCTCTTTACCGTCAGCGATGGCGTGCAGACCAGCGCCCCTGCGGCGGTCAACATCGTCATCGGCGCGGGCCAGGATGCCAGCGCCCCCCGGGTGCTGGCGGTCTCGCCCACCGATGGGGCCACCGACGTGACGGCCTTGCCGGTCATGCTGTACGAGGATGTGTACCCGCCCAGCGTGTGGGCCCAGTTCGATGAGCCGCTGGATCCGACCACCATCACGGGCGCGCATGTGGCGCTGGCCAATGGCAGCGGCCAGCCTGTGGCGCTGAGCCTGTACTATAGCGAGGGAACCCGCCGGATCTATCTCGAGCTGCACGAGCCCCTGCGCTATGCAACGACCTATACCGTGACGCTGGGGACCGGCCTCACCGACCTGGCAGGCAACCTCCTGGCGGAGGCAGTTGTCTGGAGCTTTACAACGGCCCAGGCGCCGCCGGAGGAGTGGTTCCTGTATCTGCCCATCACACGGCTGCGCTAGAACACAGTCTGGCCGCCAGCGTGAACGCGGTCGCCCCAGGGATTCTGGGGCGACCGCGCTCCGGCGCCCTGTATCGCTTGGCCCGCGTCGCCTGCCCTGCTATACTCGCGGCCATCAGTCCCAATCGCCGCAGAGAAGGAGCAGCCATGAGCCAGGAACAATCGCGCGTCGTGCTGATCACGGGGGCCTCCTCGGGGCTGGGGCGCGCCGCCGCCGAGCACCTGGCGGCTCTGGGGCATCGGGTGTACGGGGCCAGCCGCAGGCCCACGGCAGAGCCGCGCCCCTATGAGACAATCGCCCTGGATGTGACCGATGACAGCTCGGTGGCGCGGGGGGTGGCTGCCGTGGCCGAGGCGGCGGGCCGGATTGATGTGCTGATCAACAATGCCGGCGTGGGCGTCGCGGCCTCTATCGAGGATACTACGATGGAAGAGGCCCACTGGCTGATGGAGACCAACTTTTTCGGCGCGCTGCGCATGTGCCGGGCCGCGCTGCCCATCATGCGCGCCCAGGGCAACGGCCTGATCATCAACATTAGCTCCATCGGCGGGCTGATGGGGCTGCCCTTCCAGGGGCTATATAGCGCCAGCAAGTTTGCCATCGAGGGGCTCAGCGAGGCGCTGCGCATGGAGGTGGCGCCCTATGGCATCCACGTGGCCCTGCTGGAGCCGGGCGATTTCCATACGCCCTTTACCGGCAACCGCCGCCCAAGCGCCGCTGCCGAGGGCTCGCCCTATGCCGAGGCCCGCGCCCGCGCCCTGGCGGTGATCGAGGCCGACGAGACCAACGGCTACCCGCCCGAGGCCATCGGCCCCATCCTGGCGCGCATCATCGCCAGCAAGCGCCCACGCCTGCGCTATCAGGCGGGGGCCGCCGAGCAAAAGCTGGCCGCCCTGCTCAAGCGCCTGCTGCCGGCGGGCCTGTTCGAGAGCATCCTGCGGGATCACTACAAGGTGGGGTGAGGAGGGCTACCCCTCCAGCACCACCCGCGCCACGCCCGGCTCCAGCAGGTAGGAGCGGTGGCCTTCTACGGGGAAGTAGGGGCGCCACTCTCCCCCGATGTATTCACCCTTGACCACCGAGCGAGCCCGCACCGGCGCGCCATCGGGATAGGGGCGCTGGAACGTGGCCTGATAGCCCACCCCCAGCAGCAGAAACTCGCCCGCGCCAAGCTGGATCGCCATGCCCCGCCCGTCGCTCTCGTGGCGGACGTGGCTGATCAGCACGTCCACCCCCTGGGCGTGCCAGCAGCAGCCCATCTCGCCCGGCTCCTGGACGAATGTGAACAGCCTGTCAGTCCCCTGGGCCTCGGCGATGGGGTGCATGGCCCGGCCGATGGCGACGTAAGAATCGCGCAGGGCCGCGGCCTGGGGCCCCCACTCGCCGCCGATGGGATCCACCAGGGCGGGCACGTTCCGTTCAGGAAAGGGCGCGTCAATCGCCCAGGGGTCAAAGCCAATGGCCCCCAGCTCGCCGATGGCATAGAACACGTTGCGCTCCGCCCGGCCCGTGGGCGAGGAGGAATGCTCGACGATGTAGAGGGGGTTGCCCTCGGCCCGGTAAGCCTGGCAGATGGTGTGGAAATCGCGCAGGCTGTGCCGGTAGATATCGGGGCCGATCAGGTCCAGGTGCGGGCTGTGGGCCAATGCCAGCGGCAGCATGTGGGCCACGGCCCCGCCGGAGGGGTAATCGCGGCCCGGCAGGTGCCCCGGCGCGGCCAGCCAGACGTTCTGGTACATGGGCAAAGGGTAGACAGCCTTGGCCTCGGCGGCCAGCCGGTCTATATAGCTGCTGACGCTGGCCACGCTGAATGCCTCGGCGGCTTGCGGCCCCCATTCGCGCTCCCAGCCCTCGGCCCGAAAGCGCGCCTCGCAGGCCGGACAGTAACAGCGATCCGTGCCCATAAGCCCTGGCTCGTTCTCCACCTGGAACAGGATCACCGTGCGCTGGGGGTCCACATCGCGCAGGTGGGCCATCACCGCCAGCAACGCCTGGCGGTCGCGTTCCCAGGTGCTCTGGGCCGAGTAGCACAAGCTGCCTCGCCCGGGCGGGCGCCCATCACGCCCCAGGGCCAGGGGATAGCGCTCCGGGTCGTCCTGGATATAGTCGGGGGCATAGAAATGATGGGCGTTCTTCCAGGTGGCAAACCAGAGCAGCACCAGGCGCAGTCCGTGCCGGCGGCATTGGGCCAGGCGCTCGTCCAGCATGCTGAAATCATAGCGATCGGGCTCGGGCTCGACCTCGCGCCAGTAGAGGGGCGTGACGGTGGTGTTGGCGCCCAAGCGGGCCGCCTGGGCAAAGAGGGGGTTCATCTGGGCTGTATCGAAACAGCTCTCGCAGGCCCACTGCAAGCCCAGGATCAAAAAGGGCCTGCCATCTACCAGCAAGCGGGGATTAGCGCCGGCCTTGGCCAGCGCTGGCATCGGTGTAGGCATACAGCCTCCTCAGGCAGCGTTGAGAGGGCAGGCCGCGCGCCGGTATCGCCTGCATGGTACTGAGGGGTGACGCGCCGCTCAACGGTCGGGCGCGGCGCTGTTGCCGCGCCCGATCATGCGCACATCGCTCGCCGCGCTTATTTGAGGTATTGAGCGATATCTGAGGAGACCACCCGGGCGAAATCCTGGTCCCAAAGATCCATAAAGCGGCCAAAAGCGGCGCGGTCGTAGGGGCAGTTGTAGAACGCCTCGGTAGCGAAATCGTTATCGCTATCGGCGTAAAAGCGCGCCACTGTGGCCGGGCTGTTCAGGCTGTTGATGGTCTCAAGGTAGCCTTCCCGCTTGCGCTTGGCGCCCGTATCCGCCCCGAAATAGGCCGTCAGCAAGCAGCCCCCCTTGTAGTCGCGCGCCACCAGGTTGGGCTTGCTGGCGTGCTTGGCGATGAGCCGCCCTTCCTGCTCCGTGGTGACCGCGTACCCCAGAAACTCGAGATGTCGGGCGATCTGGTCCAGATCCGCACTCATATCGTGCATCCTCCCCTGTTCTGTCCATAGCCTAACCGTCATGCACATTGTAGCGCATGAGTTGGGGCGTGTAAAGGCATAGCACGGGAAAAAAGGCGTGCTCGCGGCCGGGGCATGAGGTGTAGCGGGCGCCGCGCGGCGCCCGCTACCAGAGCGTTCATGAAAACCCTGTCAAGCATAGCAACAGGCTTGACAAAGCCACACAAGGCCGCTATACTGATTATGTAGTCCATTGATCCGCTGACGGGAATATGGCTGCCAAGGCGCATAGCGGCGCCTGGCCATCCAAGGACGGAGGCGTTCAGGCGCAGAAACGGCGAGCCACTCTTGTCGCAAGAGACTCGCCGTTTGTATATGGGGTGTATCTTTTCGCTGATACACCAAATCGCCCGTGGCAACCTCCTGCAACCCGACAGCGGACACAGCGCAGGCGTTCTGGCGTTATCTCCTCATAATGTCAGGCCGCGCATACCGCGAAAGGAGGGTGAGTACTGGTGAATCAATCTGTGCCATCTCGACATTGATTGGCGGCAGCCCCCTTCCCCCTTTACACCCTCGCCCGGCTGCCTCTTCACAATCAGACCGATTCGTGGAGGGATACCATGCAGCAACGCAAGCACACCCGTAGGGAGTTTATCCGTCTCACCGGCCTGACCGCCGCGTCCGTAGCCATCGCGGCCTGCGCCCGTGAGACCGAGATTGTGGAAAAGGCCGTCCAAGAGACGGTCCTGGTCGAAAAAGAGGTCGAGAAGCAGGTCACCGTCGTCGTCGAAAAGGAGGTCGTCAAAGAGCCTGCCACGCCGGTGCCCAGCAAGTACCAAGAGTCGCCCATGCTGGCCGAGCGGGTGGCCCGGGGCGAGCTCCCGCCTGTAGATGACCGCCTGCCCGAAGAGCCCCGCGTCTGCGAGGTGATCGAGGAGATCGGCGAGTATGGCGGCACCATCACCGTTTCCAGCCTGAGCTCGGGCCTGTTCGGGGGCGACGCTGGCAGCGGGCGCGCTATGGATTGCCCGAACTGGCTGCGCATCTCACGGGATATCACCGGCGCGGTGCCCCACATCCTCAAGGATTGGCAGGTCAGCTCTGACTATAAAGAGGTAACCTGCTATCTGCGCAAGGGCATGAAGTGGTCCGACGGCGCCCCCCTGACCTCGGCGGATATCCTGTTCTGGTATGAGGACATCCTGAACAATACCGAGGTTACCCCGCTGGCGCACGAGTGGTTCCGCTGGGGCGGTGAGGTCATGCAGCTCACCATCATGGATGATTACGCCTTCAAGCTCACCTTTGCCCAGCCGCACCCGTCCTTTGTCATCGTCTGTATGGCCCACCTCTATGGCTTCTGGGGCAACCAGACCTTTGTGCCGGCCCATTACCTGAAGCAGTTCCATATCAGGTACAACGACAAGGCCAACGAGGTGGCCAAGCAGGCCGGCTTTGACTTTTGGTACCAGCTCCTGGGGCGAGAGACGAACCGCGCCCAGAGCATCGAGCGGCCCAGGCTGGAGAACTATGTGCCTCTGCGCGATACGCCACAGATGACCTTTTTCGAGCGGAACGCCTACTATCACGCGGTGGACCCCGAGGGCAACCAGCTCCCCTACATAGACAAGATGAACGTGGACCGTTGCGCCGACCTCTCGATCATGGATGCCAAGGTTGCGGGCGGCACGTATGACTTTGCCGCCCAGGAGCTGCGCATCCTGTTCTACACCACCTATGCAGATGCAGCCGCCGGATCCAACGCCCGCATGTTGCTGTGGCCCTCGGGCAAGGGCGGCGAGGTAGTCTATAACGTCAACATGAACTGGCCCGATGACGAGTGGCGCGAGGTCTTTTCCGATGATCGCTTCCGCCAGGCCCTTTCGCTGGCCATCAACCGCCACGACATCAACAATGTCATCTATTTCGGCAACGCCGCCGAGACCCAGATGACCGTCATCCCGGTATCGCGGCACTACCGGCCCGAGTTCGCCCAGGCCTACGCCGCGTTCGATCTGGATCAGGCCAATGCCCTGCTGGATGACATGGGCCTGGAGTGGAACGCCGCTCGCACCCATCGCCTCTGGCCGCTGAGCAAGCAGCCCATGATCATCGCCTGGGATATGGTCGAGACCGAGACCCCCAAAGGCCCCATTACCGAGTTGGTCACCGAGTACTGGAAGGCCATCGGCATCGAGATCCAGTGGAAATCCGTCACCCGCACCCTGCTGACCCAAAAGATCTTGGCCAACGAGGAGCCCATGTCCCTCTGGCATGGCGACGAGACGGCGGATACGCTCTTTCTCCGCCGGTCCTACTCGTTCCTGCCCTACGAGGGGGACGAGAGCACCTGGGGGATTCTGTGGGGACGCTGGTGGAACACCGGCGGCGAGCAGGGCGAGGAGCCTCCCGAGCTCATGAAGCAGCTCTTCCAATGGCAGGAGGAGTACAACATCACCGACTCGGATGAGCCGGCCCGCAATGTGCTGGCAAGCCAGGCCGAGCATGTGTGGACCATTGGCACGGTGGGCATGGCGCCGCATCCGCTGTTCGTACGCAACAACCTGCGCAATGTAACCGAAAAGGGCGGCTATTGGACCTGGGATAGCCTCTGGGCCTACCCCGAGTTCCCGGAGCAGTGGTTCCTCAAGGCATAGGGACGGCGCCCGTTACGGCCTCTGGCGCACAGAGCAAGGGTTCGCGGAGGTAGGCTCCGCGAACCCGAAAGCTGCAGAACGCGCCTTTACAGGATATGGGGCTCAATCTGCGCAAGACCCCCTATTGTAAGGGCTCCCTGCATTGCAGGTTGCTTGACGCAGGAAACTGCTCGCGTTACCATCAACGCCGTACGGTACTGCCCGGCCGGCCATGCGGGTGGTGGCCAGCGCCGGCCCAACCATTCTCACCCAAAGGAGCGTGACATGGCGAAACTGGTTCTCCTCGGCGGGGGCAGCCCCTTTACCCCCTCCATCTTTCAGACCGTTCTAGAGCACAAGGAGGCCCTCTCGGGCAGCGAGCTGTGCCTGATGGACCTGAGCGACGAGCGCCTGCCCCAGTTCAAAAAGCTGGGCGAGGTGATGGCCGCGCGGGGCGGCATGGAGCTCAAGATCACGACCACGACAGATGCGCGGGTCGCCCTGGAGGGCGCCGATTTCGTCTTTCCCGGCTATCGGGTGGGCGGCATCGAGGCCGAGCGCCAGGACTTTGTGATCCCCACGCGCCACGGCATCTGCGGCGACGAGACCATGGGCCCCGGTGGTACCTTTATGGCCCAGTGCACCATCCCCGCCACAGTCGCTTATGCGCGCCTGATGGAAGAGATCTGCCCCGAGGCCTGGGCCATCAGCTATGTAAACCCCACCAATATGGTGGCCGAGGGCGTCCTCCGCAGCACCAAAGCCCGCTTTATCGCCGTGTGCGACTGTTTCCCCGGCTTTCGCGAGCACCTCAGCCTGATGCTGGACGTCGAGCCGGAGGACCTCACGGCGCGGGCGATGGGCGTCAACCACCTTACCTGGCTGACCGAGGTGAGCGCCGGCGGCAAGGACCTCTACCCGCTGCTGCGCGAGCGCGCCATGGCCATGCGGCCTGCCGACGAGTCGCCCGACGAGTGGACCTTTGCCATGCGCATCCTGGATACCTACGGCTATATGCTCGTGTGCTCAGGCCATCCTCAGATGCTCTGGGAGCACAACGCCTGCATGAACGAACGCCGTGACCATTGGGAGGACCCCAAGCTCGGTGGGCGTTGGGAGCGCCTGAGCGAACTGTGGGCCTTTGTAGACGAGATGATCGCCGGCGCGCCCTATGACCCCAACCGTCAGTGGCTGCGCATGCACCATCCCCGGCACGCCATCGGCATCGCCGTCAGCATCCTGACCAACGAAGGGCGCGAGTGGGGCGGCATGAACTATGTCAACAATGGCTCCATCAGCAACCTGCCCGATGACGCCGTGATCGAGGGGACCTGCATCGTCGGCGCTGCGGGCCCCATCCCGTTGGCGATGGGAGAGTTGCCCAAGCCCTTTGTGGGGCTGGTGATGCACAACATCACCTGGCAACACCTGACGGTGGATGCAGCCCTCAGCGGCGACAAGAAAGTGCTCTATCAGGCTATTCTGGCATCCCCGTATGTCCACGACATGCATGCCGCCCGGCAGATCATGGAGGAGCTGCTGGTTGCCCACGCCGATGTAATGCCCCAGTTCAAGTAGGCCTAGCGCCAGAGCGCACCATTGTATTGCCGTGGGGGCAGGCCCGGGCTGCCTGCCCCCACTACCAAAGGAGCAAGCCATGACGGAGAAACGCTTCAAGGGAATCGTGAGCACGGTGACCCTGACCCGCGAGGATATGACCAGGCTGCTGGAGATGCCTCTGGAGGAGATGGATGCCTGGAGCCCGGTAAACGTCCAGGTCTACGACACATGGCCCCCTGTGATGGAGGCCATGGCCCGCATCATGGTAGATCAGATCATCGCCAACAACGCCCAGAACAAGATCACGACCCTGATCCTGCCGGTGGGCCCGGTGGAGCAGTATCCCATCGCCGCCGAGATCTCGAACCGCGAGCGGGTGAGCTGGAAGAACGTCTGGACGTTCAACATGGACGAGTATCTGGATTGGGAGGGGCGCCCGATCCCCGAGGATCACCCCATGAGCTTTCATGGGGCCATGAACCGCTACCTGTTCGATCTGCTGGATGAGGAGCTGCGCATCCCTGAGGGGCAGCGCTGGTTCCCCGATCCGTTCGATCCCGACGCCATCGATGCCAAGATTGACGAGCTCACCAACGGCGAGGGCGTGGATATCTGCTTTGGCGGCATCGGCGAGCATGGGCACATCGCTTTTAATGAATCGCCCGACCTGATGGCCCACTATGCCCACCTGACGCCGGACGAGTTCAAGAACTCGAAAACGCGGGTGTTGCCCCTCAACCCCGAGACCCTGGTGCGCGCCCTGCGCCACCCGCTGTATACCCTCTGCCCGCCCATGGCCGTGACCCTGGGGATGCGCGTGCTGCTGGGCGGCAAGCGCATCGTGCTCTCGACGGCGGGGGTGATCGCCAAGATCGCCGCCATGCACCCGCCCAGCATGGATTACCCGGTGACCTATATCCAGGAGCACGCCAACGCCAAGGAGACGGTGACGTTGCTGGTGGGCCAGCAACGAACGAGGTAGAGGGCCAGGGCGCCCTCGCCCCGGCGAGGAAACATGCGAGCAAACAAGAGCTCCCTCTGCCGCAGGTGCGGTAGAGGGAGCGGCTGCAGCCGCATCTCGTCGCACGGCGCTTGGCCATAGCAACAGCAGCATTGCCAGCGCCCTGCAACTCTTTTTCCATCCCCGTTGCCTTTTGCGCCCGCCGGTTGTACACTGGGGCTCGTTCGCCCAACGCCCATCGAGGAGGCCCACCATGACCGTGCAACTGCGTTCGTATGTTCGCGCCCAAGATTATGGATGCGTGAGCCGGTTCCTCATCCAGCACCACCAGCCCGGCAACCGCGATGGCAACTGGCTAGAGCCCGCCTGGGAGTATATGCATTACCACCCTGCGTTGGAGCCCGAGTGGCTGGATCGGATCGGCCTCTGGGAGGAAGCGGGACGCATCGTCGGAGTCGCGCATTACGAGTGGCATCTGGGCGAGGCGTTCTTCCAGTTCCACCCTGCCCATCGCCATCTGCGGCAAGAGATGCTGGACTACGCCGAGACCCATCTGGCGGGTCGGCGCGAGTCAGACGGCAGGCGATACCTCAAGGCGTATATCAACGACTGGGATCACGAGTTCCTGGCGTTGGCCCAGGCGCGGGGCTATGTGCGCGAGCCGGAGGAGGATCGCCCCATGGCGCACCTGGCGATCCCCGATCCGTTCCCCGCCATCGCGCTGCCCGAGGGCTTTGGTTTGACCAGCCTGGCCGAAGAGTGTGATTGGGCCAAGGTGCACCGCGCCCTCTGGCGCGGGTTCAACCATGAGGGCGAGCCCCCGGCCGGGCAAGAGGAACTCGATAGCCGCCGCGACATGTTCGATACGCCCAGGGCCCGGCGCGAGCTCAAGGTCGCCGTGCGGGCGCCCAATGGCGATTTTGTCGCCTTTTGCGGCGCGTTCTACGAGCCCGCCGGGCGCTTTGGCTATGTCGAGCCCGTCGCCACGGACCCCGATTTCCGGCGCATGGGCCTGGGCCGGGCGGCGGTGATGGAGGGGGTGCGTCGCTGCGGCGCGCTGGGCGCCACGGATGCCTATGTGGGCTCGAACCAGCCCTTTTATCTATCCCTGGGGTTCCAGGTCATCTTTACCGAGCAGTGCTGGCTCAGGCTCTTGGATTAGGGTCCGGATCGTGGCAGAGCGCAAGCGATAGGTGACCCCGGGGTGGGGCCAATCAGGCGTTGCATTCTAGTGCCTTTGACCGTACACTGGCGTCACGCACAGTACATATCATAAGGGAGCCCAGGTTATGAACACACGGCGATTCACCATCCTACACTCGAACGACATGCACGGCGATTTCCTGGCCGAGGTGGGCGGCGCCAATGGCGAGCTGATCGGCGGGCTGTCGTTGCTCTCCGGCTATATCAACCGCGTGCGCCAGGAGCAAGAGAACGTCCTGTACGTCATCTCGGGCGACATGGTCCAGGGCTCGGTGATCGACACGGAATACAAGGGCATCTCGACCATGTCCATCATGAACTATTTGGCGCCTGACGTGGTCACCCTGGGCAACCACGAGTTCGACTATGGTCTGCCGCACCTGCTCTTTCTCGAAAAGGTGGCCAATTTCCCCATCGTCAACGCCAACCTGTACATCCGCCAACACAACAAGCGCCTGATGCGCCCCTACCATATCGTCCACATGGCGGGGCTGGACATCCTCTTTATCGGCATTATCACCGACAAGGTGATTGACACCATCCAGCGCGACCGCGATATCGGCAGCTTTGTGACCCTGGAGGAGGCCTCGGCGGAGGTGGGCAAGATCACCAACGCCTACAAGCACGACGACATTGACCTGACCGTGCTGCTCACCCATATCGGCTTCGAGTCGGATTGCGAGCTGGCAGCTCTGCTGGACCCCGAATGGGGCGTGGATATGATCATCGGGGGCCACTCGCACACCCTCCTGGAAAAGCCCGCCAAGATCAACGGCGTGCTCATCGCCCAGGCGGGCGTGGGCACCAACCAGATCGGGCGCTTTGATATCGTGGTGGATGACGACACCAACAGCATCGTCGAATATGATTGGGAGCTGGTGCCCATCGTCGAGGGCCTGGCCGAGCCGGATGAACACCTGCAAGAGTACATTGACTCGTACAAGCAGGTGGTGGATGACAAATACAACAGCATCATCTGCAAGTTCGCTACCGAATTGACCCACCCCAAGCGGGAGCAGGAGACGGCCCTGGGCAACCTGTTCGCCGACGCCCTGGCCGATTGGGGCGAGATCAACGTGATGCTGCTAGGCTCGGGCTCGGTGCGCCTGCCCGCCCTGGGCCCCCTGGTCACGTTGGGCAATTACATCTCTTGCTTCCCCTATGCCGATTCGCTGACCCGCTTTACGGTCAACGGCGCCACCCTGTGGCGCATGTTCAACCACTGGATGCGGGCCGAGAACCGCACCGGCGAGGGCGAGTGCTACCAGGTGAACGCCGGGGTGCGGGCGGTCTATAGCGAGAGCGCCCGGCGGCTAGAGGCCCTTTGGGTGGGCGGCCAGCCCGTGCAAGAGGACCAGCTCTACACCGTGGGCCTGCAGGGCTACCACGCCAGCAACAGCAAGGCGTATCTGGACGTCACCCGTGAGGAGCTGATGGCGGGCGGCCGCACCAAGGTCATCGCCACCAATGTGCAGGATGTGGTCGTCGAGTATCTGCGCGAGCACCAGAACGTGCGTGAGACGGTCGAGGGCAGATTGGAGTGGGTGGCGTAGAGGAGAGAGGGCACGCCACGGAGGAAGAATTCAATGTCAGCAAGGGACCTTCACGAGTCACTGAGATCTGAGATGCTGGAGAAGATCTCTACGCGTGGGGCTGAGATAGCCTTGGCTAGACTAGCCTGGAGCAAGGACGAAGTTGCCTTTAGCCTTCATGTGCGTCCCACCACATTCTCTTTATCGGGCATCCAGTTACCCGACTTCTTGCGCTACTTGGGTTTTCGCCGACAAGCGTGCTCGTTCCTGGGCTCCGAGTGCTATGCGCGCGAAGTATCTCAGGACCTGGATATAGACGCCTTCGGACGGAAGCTAGATAAAGGATACGAGCAGGTTTCGCAGGCCGAGCGCCACCTGCGGCGCTGCGGCTATGCTCTAGACCAGCCGGAAGGATGGGGCTATTTCTTTGAGGGAGCCTCATACAGATCATCGCGCACCTCCTACCGCGGAGATGGTCATACTTCGGCCACTTCAAAGAGGATGAAGGAAGCTGAAGACGAAACCTTTGGTTTCGTCTTCACGTGGATCGAGAGAAGCGAAAGCGAGAAAGGCTGGACGATCCACTATCGCCCGAAACATCTGCCGCTCTCTGTCGAGCTTCGATCCGTCCTCGACTTTCTTGCCATCCGAGAGTTCAATCAGTGCCCTGAATTCGACTTTGAACCGTGTCTCTGGCGGCACACTCCATTCGTTCAAGCTAGTAGTCGCCTTCTTGACTCCAACGCACACATCGCGCACGGTTACTTTGACGCTCATGCAGAAGACTTCTCGCCGGGCCTACGAGCCCTTCTCACTGCGCAGGCACATATGGAGAGTGTAGGAATGGGCTTCCTGCCATCGTTTGCCCAGCCTGAGGAACGGCGAAATCTGGAAATCCGGAATCGCGCCTTAGGTTTGGACGCGACTGCAACCAGGGGGCTGCCGGAAACGTTTGATGTGGCGATCTCGTTCTCTGGTACTGAGCGAGAACTGGCCAAAGAACTGGCTAATACCGTTAGAGAAGCAGGGTTTAGCGTATTCTACGACGGCTTCTATCCAGCGGATCTATGGGGGAAGAACCTTGTCGAGTTCTTCCACGAGATATATAGCAAGCGCGCTCGATTCTGTGTGATCTTTGTATCAGCTGAGTACCTGAACAGACAATGGACAATCCATGAGAGGCGAAGCGCTCAAGAGCGGATGCTAAAAGAGAAGGGTGAAGAGTATATTCTGCCAATCAAGATAGACGATGTTGATCTGCCCGGTATCCCGTCGACGATTGGGTATCTTCGCGCCAGTGACGGAATGGACGAGATTGCACGGGCGCTGATCTCAAAGATGGAGAGGACCAAGGGTGACAGTTAACCGGCAGACCGAGTCATTAGCTATGCATGATCCTTTGTCGTTGGGGCGAGGCATGCCTCGCCCCAACCGGCCGTCACCTCTAATGGCGGCGCGCTCCCTCCCCCACCTTGACGCCTTCGCCCCCTACAGCTAGAGTATGCCCGCGCCGATAACCCACCCACCGGAGGAACGAACATGGCCAAGATCGTATTCCTGGGCGCGGGCAGCACCATTTTCGCCAAGAACGTCCTGGGCGATGCGCTGCACGTGCCCGCCCTGCGCGATGCCGAGATCGCCCTACTGGATATCGACCCCGACCGCCTGCACGTCTCTCAGGTGATGGTCGAGAACATCAACCGCACCCTGGGGGCCAGCGCCACGGTCACGGCCCACCTGGCCGAGGAGGCCGAGGCGGCCTTTGGCGGGGCCGACTATATCGTCAACGCCATCCAGGTGGGCGGCTATGAGCCCGCCACCGTCATTGATTTCGAGATCCCCAAGAAGTACGGCCTGCGCCAGACCATCGCCGACACCCTGGGCATCGGCGGCATCTTTCGCGCCCTGCGCACCATCCCCGTGATGCTGGACTATTGCGCCATCATGGAGCGGGTGGCGCCCCATGCCCTGCTGCTCAACTATTCCAACCCCATGGCCATGCTCACGGGGGCCATCCTGCGGGCCACCGGGGTAAACACCGTGGGCCTGTGCCACAGCGTCCAGGTGTGCGCGCCACACCTGTGCAATGAGCTGGACCTGCCCGCCGACGACCTGCAATGGCGTATCGCGGGCATCAACCACCAGGGCTGGCTGCTAGAGATCACCCGCCACGGCGAGGACCTCTATCCCGAGATCAAGCGCCGCGCCGAGCTGCCCGAGTACAAGGCCAAGGACGCCGTCCGGTTCGAGCTGATGAAGTGGTTCGGCTATTATGTAACCGAATCCAGCGAGCACAGCGCCGAGTATGTGCCCTGGTTCATCCGGCGCGACGCTCCCGAGCTGATCGAGCGTTTCCACATCCCCCTGGACGAGTACCCCCGGCGCTGCATCCGCCAGATCGAGCGCTGGGGCGACATGCGCGCCGAGCTGCTGGCCGATCACCCCATCCACCACGTGCGCGGCCACGAGTACGCCTCGTACATCCTGGAGGCCGTCGAGACGGGCCAGCCCTTTACCTTTGGCGGCAATGTACGCAATACGGGCCTGATCACCAACCTGCCGCCGGATGTCACCGTCGAGGTGATGTGCGTGGCGGATCGCAGCGGCGTTACGCCCACGTTCGTGGGCGCCCTGCCGCCCCAGTGCGCGGCCCTGAACCGCACCAATATCAACGTCCAGGAGTTGACCATCGAGGCGGCCCTGACGGGGAAAAAGGACGCCATCTACCAGGCGGCCATGCTGGATCCGCACACCGCCGCCGAATTGACCATTGACCAGATCGTGGCCCTGTGCGACGAGCTGATCGAGGCGCATGGGGATTATTTGCCGAGGTATTCGTAGGCTACGCTGGTAGAGACAGTGGCCCTCACCCCGGCGAAACCCGTCCTGGGGGCGAGTTTCGCCGGGGTGAGGGCGGTTTGACCAGGCGACGCCGGAGAACAAACCGGCCCCAGGGGTTCCCTGGGGCCGGTTGGCATACTCGGGCGCAGCCTACGCTACAGCCTGCTCAGGATCTCGCCCCGCTTGGCGTCGTACTCTTCCTGGGTGATCAGGCCGTTATCCAACAGATCCTTGAGGGTCTTGAGGGCGGCCATAGGGTCGGCGGGCGCGCCGGGGGCGGCCTGCTGGGCCCCGCCGGCGGGCTGGGAGCTCCTGGTAAAGCTATCGGCCATAGCGCTGGCGGCGGCCATGCCGGCCCCCAGGCCCAGGCCGATCTGGGCGGTGCCGGCGGCTGCGCCGCCCTCCTGCTGGGCCGCATCGCCCACGGCCCGGGCCGTGCGGAACTTCATGTAGCGGTCCATATCGCCGATGGCGCCCATCGAGGCGGCCTCGTCAATGGCGGCGCTGGTCTCTTCGGTGGGGCTGATGGAGAGCAGGTAGAGCTGCTTGAGCCCCAGGCCGATGGCGGCAAAGTCATCCCGCAGGCGCACCCTGGCCGCTGCCGAGATCTCCTCGAACATGGCGGGCAGGTCCAGGATGGACTTCATATGCTGGCCGAGCAGGTCGGTCAGCCGGTTGATGATCATGCTCCGCACATAGTTGGAGACGTCGTCGGTGCTATAGTAGCCCCGCGCCCCCACCATCTGGCCCACAAAGAGCTGGGGATCGGCCACAGCCATGTTGTAGGTGCCGTGGGCGCGGATGCGCACCATGCGCAGCACCTCGTCGCGCAGGGTGATCGGCTCCGGCGTGCCCCAGCGCATGTCAATGAAATCGCGGGTGTTGACGAAATAGACCTCGGCGGTGAACGGCGTATCGCCGCTGAACACCCGCGAGACCAGGCCCGTCAGCAGGGGGATATTGGCCGTGGTGATGGTGTGTCGCCCGGGGCCAAAGGAATCCAGGGCCTTGCCATCGCGGAAAAAGACCGCCACCTGGCCCTCGCGAACGATGACCTGGGAGCCAATGCGGAAATCTCCGGCGCCGCTCTGGGGCACCCGCCGCACCAATTCGCGCCCTCCCATATCGGGGGCTTGAACGACATCTAGGATCCTTGCCATCCCTGTATCTCCTTTATCTCAGCTCTCGGTATCCGGTAGGGCCGTCTAGCGCAGAATGACCTCTTGGCGCTCGCCAAAGGCGTGGTGCAAGCGCTCCAGCTCGCCGATCAGCTTGTTGGCCGCATCCGCCGCCGGATGCGCATTGTTGACGATATCGGTCAGCTCATCCAGGAGCGCCGCCAGGGTCTCTACCCCGGCCAACATGCCCTGGTCGAACTCGTACAGCTTGTCCAGCACGTCCTCATCCACCTTGAGGGCATCGAACAGGCCCGCATAGCCATAGCTGGCGGTGCGGATGCGGTCAATCAAGAGCTGGAGCTTGGAGACGGCCCTCTCCAGCACCATCATGCCCGTCAGGTCGCCCTGGGTGGTGAGCTGATACTGGAGCCGGTTCAGCCGGTCGAGCTGCTCATCGTACTGGCGCGCCACGTGCAGGCGCAGCAGCTTGTCGGCCTCGCGGCGCTGCTCCTTTTGCTTGTAGCCCGCATAGCCCGGGATTTTGCCGATCAACTGCTCAAACTTGCCCTGAGACGACTGGATTTTCTCGGTCAGGTCACCCAACATGGCGCAACTCCTTAACTTCAAGGCGGGAAACGCAGACTCGTTCGCATACCTTACGCGCCAACGGGCGCCGGGTTGCTCTGGCTCCATTGTAACCGATGGCCCGGCGTTTGTAAACGCCACGAAACTCCTCTTTAGGCGAGTGGGATTCACTACTGGCTGGCTGCGCTTTGACAGAACACCGCCCTGCTGGTATGCTCTCCCTGGTCGTGCTAGACGGGGAGCTAGCGGTGCCCTGAACCCGCAAACCGCTATAGCGGGGTCGAATTCCCTCTCGCGGGGCTTGGCTCGATGGTGGCATTCCGGTCGGGCGGCGTTGAAGGCCGGGTCCTGCGCGGCGGCGGCCTGCGAACCCCGTCAGGTCCGGAAGGAAGCAGCGGTAAGCAGAATCCTCTGGGTGACGCAGGGGAGCCTGGTCAGAGCGGGCCAACTGGGAGCCATCAGCGAGGGGCCACAACAGAGGGTGCAGGGCCAAGAGGCGGGGCAACCCGCCTCTTTTTTTGCGGGCTGGAGGTTCGTGAGTTTGACGCAACGGATCGTGATCGTGGGCGGCGGCCCCGCCGGGTTGATGGCCGCCGGACGGGCGGCCGAGCTGGGCGCCCAGGTGCTGCTGGTGGAAAAGACGCCTCGCCTGGGCAACAAACTGCGCCTGACGGGGCATGGGCGCGGCAACATCACCCATGTGGGCGATGCGCAAGAGATTGTGGCGCATCTGGGGCCCAATGGGCCATTCTTGCAGCCTGCCCTGGAGCAGTTTGGCCCCCGCGAGCTGGTGGCCTTTTTCCACGTTCAGGGCGTCCCCACCATCGCCGAGGCCGATGGCCGCGTGCTGCCCTCCTCGCGCAACGCCCACACCCTGGCCACGGCCCTGCGCTCCTATTGCCTGGAGCACGGCGTCACATTCCGCTACAACTCACAGGTGCGCTGCATCCTGGCGGGCCAAGAGGGCGTCCGCGCGGTGGCCGTGGGAGAGCAAGAGATCGCGGCCACGGCCGTCGTGCTGGCCACAGGGGGGCTGTCATACCCCGGCACCGGCTCCACGGGCGATGGCTATGAGATGGCGCGCCGCCTGGGGCACACCATCATCCAGCCCCGGCCCGGGCTGGTGGCCCTGGTGGCCGCCGATGACTGGATCCCCGAGGTGACGGGCCTCAGCCTCGACGATGTGGCCCTGCGCGCCTGGCAGGCGGGGCGCGACCTGGCCGTGCGGCGCGGCGACATGCTCTTTACCCGGGATGGCATCTCGGGGCCGGCGGCCCTCAACCTGAGCCTGGACCTGGCCGAGGCATTCGAGCGGGGCCAGGTGCGCTTGCGCATAGACCTGCTGCCCGATACGCCCGCCGAGATAGTGGAGGCCGATCTGGAACGCGAGATGCGCGCGCACGGCAGCGCCAGCTATCGCACCCTCTTGCGCGGGCGGGCGCCGCGCTCGCTGGCCTCGGTCTATGAGCGGCTGAGCGGCATCCCCGGTGAGCGCAAGCTGGCCCAGGTGAGCGCCGCCGAGCGCCGTCGGATCGTCGGGGCGCTCAAGGGGTTGGAGCTGCACCTGGTGGCCACCCGCCCCATCGCCGAGGCGATGGTCACCCTGGGCGGCGTCGCCTGTGGCGAGATCGAGCCCACGAGCATGGCCTCGCGCCGTGTGCAGGGCCTCTATCTGGCGGGCGAGATCGTGGATGTAGCGGGCGAGACCGGCGGGTACAACCTGCAGGCCGCCTTTACGTCGGGCTGGGTGGCGGGAAGCCACGCCGCCCGGCGAGAATAGGAAGGAGCGGGCGTGAACGAACGCCTGGAGGCCCCCGCGCCACATGCGCGCCGCTGGGCCAATCTGGCGCGAGGGGTGCTGGTGGCCGGTGTGTTACTCGGCGGCTTGACCCTGGCGCAGCGCTATACTGCCAGCCGCCAAATCGTGACCCTGGACATCAACGGCGTGCGCGTGGTGCATAGCACCCACAAGAGCTCGGCGAGCGAGGTGTTGCAGGAGCTTGGCATCGAACTGGGCGCCTATGACATGGTGCGCCTGCCCGGCGACGAGGACCTGGCTGCCGGCGTGCCCATCGAGCTCGGCATCGCCCGGCGCATCTGGCTCGGCCATGATGGCGGCCTCACCGAGGTATACACCCACGCCGCGTGCCTCAGGCACGTGTTGGCCGCCGCCGGTATCTCCCTCTCCGAGCACGATGAGGCCTGGCAGGATGGGCAACGCCTTGCCCTGGATGCCCCACTGCCCGAACTGGTGCGGCCCCGCCGCGCCGGCGCGCTAGAGTGGATCGCGGCCATCCGCCAACCCCTGCAGCTCGCCATCCGGCGCGGCGTGCCTGTGAACGTGGATGAGGATGGCATCCCACTGAGCTTTTACACCACCGCCCGCACCGTGGGAGAGGCCCTGTATGCACAAGGCATCTCGATCTACCTGGGCGATCGCGTCTTTCCCGTCACCGACGCCCGCCTGACCCCCGGCATGACGGTCTCCATCACCCGCGCGCGGCCTGTAACCTTGGAGGTGGATGGCAGTGTGCGCCTGATGCGCACCCGCGCCGCGTCGGTAGACGATCTGTTGCGTGAAGCCGGTGTGACCCTCGATCCGGACGATTATACCTTGCCCGCGCGCGATGCGGCCCTGGCGAGCGGGTTGCACGTCTCTGTGGTGCGCGTCTATGACGAGTACTATGTCGAAGAGACGCCCATCCCCTTTGAGACGCGCTGGGAGGCCAATCCGGACTTGGAGATTGACCAGCGCCGCACGGCGAGCTGGGGGCGCGAGGGCGCCTGGCGCCAGCAGGTGCGGGTGCACTATGAGAACGGCCAGGAGATGCACCGCACCGAAGAAGAGTCCTGGGTGGCTCGCGAGCCCGAAGACCGCATCCTGGAATATGGCACCAGGATCATAGTGCGCCAGTTGGAGACCGAGCATGGCGTCATTGAATACTGGCGCAAGCTCCGGATGCTGGCCACGTCGTACAATGCGGAAACGGCGGGCAAGCCGCCCGGGCATCCTACCTATGGGATCACGCGGCTCGGCGAGGTCGCCCGCAGGGGGATCATCGCCGTAGACCCCACCGTCATTCCCTTGCGGCAGGCGATGTACGTGCCCGGCTATGGGCGAGGCTATGCGGGCGATACTGGCTCGGCTATCAAAGACCGGCGCGTTGACCTATGCTATGATGACCACAACCTGGTGCTCTGGTATAGCTGGGTGGATGTGTATCTGCTGACCCCGGCGCCGCCCCCCGGCCAAATCGCCTGGATCATTCCCAACAACCCGCGCGAGCGAGAGTAGGCCCACTGTGGACGTTCGCAGCCTATTAGACCGCTACGATATCCGCCCCTCCAAGGGGCTGGGCCAGAGCTTTCTCGTGGCCGAGTGGGCCTATGAACGCATCCTGGAGGCCGCCCGCCTCACGCCCGACGATGTGGTGCTAGAGGTGGGGCCTGGCCTGGGCACCCTGACCTCGCGCCTGGCCGAGCAAGCGCGCCAGGTGATCGCCGTCGAGCTGGATGCCCGCATGGTCGCCATCCTGGAGGATACGCTGGCGGGGCTTGCCAACGTCACGGTGCATCAGGGCGATATCCTGGAGACGGACCTGGCGGCGCTGCTGGCCCCCTGGGTGGGCGGAGACCAAGGGGCAGCCCACTACAAGGTGGTGGCCAACCTGCCCTACTATATCACCTCGCGGGCGCTGCGACACCTGCTGACGGCGGCGGTGCGCCCGCAGCGCATGGTGCTCATGGTGCAACGCGAGGTGGCCGACCGCATCGTGGCCGCGCCCGGCGAGATGAGCCTGCTGGCCGTGAGCGTGCAGGTGTTCGGCGCAGCGGAGCGGGTCTGCCGCGTGCCCGCCAACGCCTTTTTCCCGCGCCCCAAGGTGGATTCGGCGGTGCTAGCCGTGGAGTTGCACCCCGCGCCCCTGGTACCCCAGGCGCTGCTGGAGCCTTTGTTCCGGGTGGCGCGAGCGGGATTCCAGCAAAAGCGCAAGCAGCTCCACAACAGCCTGGCCGCCAACCTGGGGCTGGGGCGAGAGACAGTCGAACGAGCCCTGGAGCAAGCGGGCATCTCGCCCTCGATCCGCCCCCAGAGCCTGGCCGTGGAGGATTGGGCGCGCCTGGCGGCGGCCCTGTTCTCGCCCGAGGGCGCGGAGCGCTAGACCAGCGAGTGCCCCTCCCACTCTTCCGGGGCGGCCAGGCCCAGCAGCGCCGCCAGGGTGGGCGCCACATCCAGCAGGCTGACCGACCCATCCAGAGGGCCGGCGCCGGAGACGCCCTCCCCCGCCAGGATCAGGGGCACCAACAGGTCTGTGGCGGCAGCGGTGCCGTGGCTGCGTTCGTGTCCGCCATGATCCGAGGTCACCAGCAGCGTCCCCCGGTCCGCCAGCGCCTCCCACACCTGCGCGATGCAGGCATCGGCGTGGGCCACGGCCTCGAGATAGCCGGGCGAGAGCCAGCCGTGACGATGGCCCGCCTCATCCACATACCCCAGATAGACAAAAGCCAGGTCAAGGCCCTCTTGGCGCAGCCCCTGGGCGGCAGCCTGGGCCACACGCGCATCGCCGGCGGGCGACCTGTTATCGCGCCAGAAAAAGCCCGTGTCCAAAGCGCCGGGGCGCCACAGGTCGCGCAGCTCCTCCCAGTTGTAGTAGGCCGCCGTGCGCCGCCCTGCGCCGTGGGCCACCTCGAACAGGCCGGGCACGGGCCGCACCTGGGGCGTCCAGGTATTGGTCACGATGCCGTGCCGCCCAGGCTCGACGCTATGAAAGATGGACATGTGGCAGGGCAGGGTCACCGAGGGCATGACCGAGCGGGCCGCCAGGGCGGCGCGCCCCTGGGCCAGCAGGCGATCCAGGGTGGGCGTCTCGACCAAGGGTATTGCGTCTGGACGCAGCCCATCAACGACGCAAAGTACAATCGGGGTCATGGCGCTCCTTGGGTGTGTGCTGGCGAGGGGCAAGAAAGGCTGCGTTTGGCAGCCCATCAACGACGCAAAGTACAATCGGGGTCATGGCGCTCCTTGGGTGTGTGTTGGCGAGGGGCAAGAAAGGCTGCGTTTGGCAGCCCATCAACGACGCAAAGTACAATCGGGTTCATGGCGCTCCTTGGGTGTGTGCTGGCGAGAGATGATAGCGGATTTGCGCCAAACTGTCAGAATGGCATCTTTGGAGTGACTGTTCATTGGTTGGTGAAAAGTCGTGCAGCGAGTCAAACGTCGCGCATGTTCGATCCAATCAGCCGGCGGAAGGGGTCACCATGCGCCTACTCATGATCCTACCTCGTGTCGAGCCGGACCAGCTTCCTTCTCCCAAGGTCTATCCACATCCGGAGTTTGGGCCTCAGCTACGGCGCCACCTCCTTGGCTCTGGAGGCGTTGGGTATCCCCCAGGCCAAGAGCACTACCTATGAAGCTGTGCAAGAGGCTGCCGAGCGCATGCCGGGGCTGAAACGCAGCGCCTTGTTCGCGGGGGTTCGTGGATACCCTTGTGATCCTGGGCTCGAAGCAGGCCACAGGGGCTGGGCAAGGCTGCGCCCCCTCCAGTGGCGGGCGCTTTCCTGTTGGCTCGACGCCACCGTGCTGCCCAGGTGGTCGTGGTACAGGTAGGTCACCGGGCCCGCGCGCCCCTCCCGCTGGGCGATGCGCTTGTCCCCCAGCAGATAGTGCTTGGTGGCGACGCCGGGCTGCCCCTCGTGGGCAAAGCCGCCCTCGCCCGCCAGCAGCGGCAGGGCGTAGGTATAGCTCACCGGCGGGGCCGGGGGGAGCAGAGGGAGGGCCTAGAACAGGCATCCGGCTCAGGGCCGGCAGTTTTGACGCAAGGGGCGTCCTGCCTATAATAGACCTGTCATTGAGGACAAGAGACTCGGGCGGAAGCGCAAGGCTCTTGGTCGTCAATAGGTGTTTTCGGGCCGCTAGCTCAATTGGCAGAGCCACTGACTCTTAATCTCTAGGGAACCATATAGTCCCCGAGATTAGACATAAAACACGCACATACGGGCAAGAGACTAATGGTCTCTTGCCCGTTTCTTGTTTTCCGCCCCGTTGACTCTGAGCCCCCCTGGCCAATAGACTCCGCTAGTTTCGCTGGTCACTGACCTTCGACCAGGTCGCGGCGTTCTCCGACCACTAGAAGGTCGCGCTGGCCATCTGGCCGAAACGCTCGGATCGCACAGTCGCAAGTGGACTTTGCACAGCGAGTGCACGTCTTTGCAGAGTGAATGCGAGGATCTGCAACGCAACTGGGAGTTGCTGCGACATCTCGCACCAGGATAGGGGGTAGTATGGGAGAAAGGACTCAGACAATCCTACGGAGGCGGAAGATGGAAACAACGCTGGCTCAGGCCATTGAGATGTTCATCTTGGCGAAGGAGACGGAAGGGCGCAGTCCAAAAACCACCCAGTGGTATCGCGCCATGCTGGGGCACTTTGCCCAGCAGCTAGATCAGGGCATGGATACCGGCCTGCGCGATCTGAGCATAGCCGACGCGCGAGGGTTCGTTGCCCAGATGCAGAGCAGAGACTCCCTCTACGAAAACCACCCCTTCCTGGAACCTCGCAAGGGCGGTCTCTCGCCCAGCACGATCCACGGCTATGTGCGAGCGCTCAAGGCCTTCGGCAGTTGGTTGCAGGCCGAGGGCTTGGCCACGAGAGATCCTTTCGCCAAGCTGAAGCGGCCAAGCTTGCCAAAGCCGGTGATCAAGATCCTCTCCAAAGAGGAGATCCAGGCGCTCGTCGATGCGATCAACCCCAACACCTACCTGGGGGCGCGACAGTACGCCATCTTCGTTCTCTTGCTTGACACCGGGATACGAGCCAGCGAGCTGTGTGGGCTGACTCTCACCAACACATTCCTGGACGAGAGCAGGATCCTGGTCAGAGGCAAGGGAAACAAGGAGCGGATCGTGCCCTTCGCCAACGCGACAAGACAGGCGCTGGCCCGCTACTTGACCACCTGGCGGGGTGAACCCCTCGACCCCAACGAGGAGAGTCTCTTTCTGACGGTCGAGGGTCTTCCGCTCACCTATGATGCGCTCTCCGGCTGCATCAAGACACTGGGAAACCGGGCTGGTATTCCCAGACTCCACCCACATCTGTTTCGCCACACCTTCGCCGTCCACTATCTGATGAACGGCGGAGACGTCATGTCGCTCAAGCGCATCCTGGGCCACGCCACCTTGGATGTGACCCAAACCTATATCCATCTGGCTGAACAACACGTGCAAGTGCAGCACAGCAGATTCTCACCCGTTGATCGCCTGGGGCTCAAAGTGGGCCGCTCTCGAAGGAGGAAACCATGAACACACAGATAGCGTTCGATCCGGGCTTCGGCAACATCAAGCTTTACGGCGAGGAAGGTCCGCTACTTATGCAGTCAGCCGTCGGCATCAGCGGGGGACCCATTCTGTCCAGGATGACAGGTCTGCGCGGGACCAGACCTCCTCTGAGAGTGCAGACCGGCGCTGGCGTTTTTTTCGTCGGCGAAGGCGCCCACGACTGGGGTCGTCCGGTCGAGAACCTCGACTTTGACCGCCTTACGGGCGCGCCAGAGATGATGGCCCTCTTCTACGGCAGCCTGACCAAGTATGGTATACCTGTTGAGCCCTGTGATCTGATCGTGGGCCTGCCGATTCACGCGCTAGCAGGAGACGACGCATCGAGAACAAAGCGGGCAATACGAACTGCATTATTAGGGAAACACACATGGCTCGCCGATGCACAGGAGTGTGGGCTGCAAGTCGACGAGGTGCGGCTCACGTCTCAGCCAGTAGGGGCCATGTTCGACTACCTTCTGGACAAAGATGGCCAGATGTCGGCAATCCGCCAGACAGCGCTCAAGGCTGAGTTGGGGATCTTGGGCATAGGCATGAACACTGTTGACTTGTTGGTTGTACGCGATGGGTCCCCAGTGAGCAGGTTCACGGCAGGGGATACCCTCGGGGTTAGGCGGTTGCTGGCTGTGCACCGAGGCACCTCCGATTACTCTCTGGCTGAGCTGGACATGTTGTTGCGTCAGCGAGTCCTAGAACTGGATGGGGCGACACAAGTCTGGCAAAGCGAGGTTGTGGGATTCATCGAGAAGCATTGGGGCAGCACCTTCCGCCGGTTCAGGGCCGTCATCGCCGTCGGTGGCGGTGTCGTGCTACTACGCGAGGCGTTACTGCGACGTTTTAGAGACAAGTTGCACATCCCCGACGATCCTGTGATCGCTACCGCAAGAGGACTATACAAGTACGCCCAGATGGTGGCGCGGAGGCAACGTGTCTAGGAGGGGCAGGCCGAAGTCGGTGAAGGCGGCACATGCCAGGGTCCTTCACGTCAAGATGAGGCTATACCCTGGTGATGATGACGACCTAATAGCCTTTGTGGAAGGCATCCCCAAGGGCTTGCTGGCCGCTAGCATCAAGCGAGCGTTGCGCGATGGCGTACAGGGCGATGCGCCTGGTGTACGGAACGAAGAGCTCCTGTCGCTGTTGGACGACCTGGTGGACTGACGTTGTACCGAGGTCCGTAAGCAGAGAGGTTTTTCGGGTGACCAACATGTGCGGTCGGGTGATTGGCCACCCGAAATGGCGCGTGTGCTGCGACACACATGGTAGCGATGTTGCGCTTCCGAATCCGGAGCCTATACTCCGGTGTAGCAGAATGCGGCCCAGTAGTACGGATGTGCGTAAGGTCGTGCGTCTGGCTGGGCAAGCATGAATCCGATAGCAGCCTCGGTCCACTCTTCACCCATGCTATGCAGGTATCTGGCAATCTCACCGTTCGTGGCGGCCCTAAGCCAGGACTGCGCGATCCTGAGGGCGACAGGAGGTTCAACTTGTCGGCGCCGCCATACCTCGTAAAACCTGGCCATCAAGAGTGCCGCACAGATGTCGTCTACAGACCACATCGCCGAGATGACTCCACCAACACCGGCGTAGATGAGTCCAGTTGGAAGTGAAATGACTTCGTCTGGTAGGCTAATCCCTATGGTACCCACGTCGCAAGTCGAGAGAACCGCAAGCCGTGCGGAGAGATTGAGGCCAAGCACCGTGCGTAGGCTAAGACGCGTATCGCCTGCTAAGAGCAAGGCGCTCTCCAACTCATCAACTGGGTCTAGGCGGCCATGCGATGCAAAGTGCCAAACCTCAGCATCCGCCAAATGCTTGACAACCGCATCGACGTCTGCCTCCGCTCCTCGAAGGACAACTGCTTGGCAATCCCCGAGCGCTCGCGCCACAGCTGCTACTTCAGCGTCGGCGTAGGGCAGCGAGGCATCTAAATTGCCGACAACCAACGCCCGTGCGATCCGTGACTCGGCTGGCGATCTATGATCCAAGGCACTCAGCACTCGGGAATTGGGTGCGTAGCTCCATGATATGTGTTGATCTGCTAAAGCGGCGTGCAAAGGCAGCTGGCAGAGTGCTTGGGACGGAATAAGCGTGGCCTGATCTGCCCTAACACGCATCAGGGTTGTAAAGATTGGGCCCATGACGCTCTCTTCTAGCCAGGCGAGGAGAGAGGTCAAAGAACCAAGCCAATCGCTGCGCGCCTTGCTGCTCCACGAGGTCTGGCAGTCTCTGTAGGGAACCCAGTGACTAGGGCTCGGGAGTTCAGCACTCTCTCGATGAACGCGAGTACGTAGTGATCGATTCGTCAGTAAGGGAAGCCAAACTCGGTAGACCACGCCTTGATAGACGACAAGGGCCAAACCGCCGGATCGCGCTGGCACAATGTAAACGAGCGCACTGAAGTGCGATGCTTGCTCTAGATCATCAACGTCTAGCTGCGGCATGAAATCTGGCACACACACTCTCAGTTCATTGATCGCTCTTCGAAGCGCCTGTCGGGCGGTCTTTCCTGACTGGGCCAGTGCCAGGTACAGCCGCGGGCCTATCTGTCGGCTGATCTGGCGCATCCTGGTGTCTGTCTTGTGAACCGCTTCTCGTGCAACTACAAATGCTGTCCACAAGTGCGTCGGAGCTTCAGATGGCTTTTCATGGGATAGAGCAAGCCTCTCACTTAGCCAGCGGGCTCGGCTTGTATCGAGAAGGAGGGCGGCCGTCTTTAGTCGCTCACCATCATCATCACCGGCATGCGCGCGGGCGATGGCGTAAGCCGCCAAGGCCGACACATCACGTGCCTGTCTGAGCACTGCCTGCCGTGCCTCAACGCTGGTCGACGAGTAGTAGAGGTCGTCCACCGTCTCAACGGCAGAAGCCAGAACACCCCTTGCCTCTTCCCATCGGCCTAGATGCGAGAGCAGGGCCCCCAGGCGCCTTTGTGCTACACCGACGTAATCCGCAAAGCCCTCCAACGGGACGGAGTTGATGACCCAGGTGTAGATGCCGATGGCTTCCTCGAAATCCTGCTGAGACTTTGCCAATACGGCACGCCGCTCATATTCGAGGGCCAAATTGAGGGAAGTGGGAACCCATTCCTGAAGCATCGATTCCGATTTGAGAACCTCAAGGGCACCTCTGTACAAACCTATAGCGTGGCCAGTGTTCTCGAGTCTGTCCCCGAGCGTACGGTCGCCATAGGCGCTGGCGAGGCCCACACACGTGGATGCCCACTCTGCGGGCATATCCTTACGTGTCCTGACTCTGAGCGCTTGCTCGAGGAGCTCAATTGAGCGCTCTACTAGCGTAGGATCGCCTCTCGCTGCGACGTTGCGATACGCTATTGCGAGATTCACACGGATAGCCGACCACGTAAGGGGCGCTGCTTTCTCCAGATCAAGCGGAAGCACTTGTTCCAGTAGTGTGATCGCTTGGCCTAGATTCTCTTCTCGGTCACCGTAGATGCGAAAAACGTAGCACGCCCCGAGATTCTGAATGACATAGGCCCGTTCCTGGGGACTGCCACTCCAGACATCGCTGTCAACGATATCCTTGAGCAGTACTAATGCCTGCTCTATGTTGTCTGCCTTGCCGTCCACCAAGCGCGAGAAGTAGGTCAGAGCGAGGTTGCCTGAAGACATCGCCCACTCGACGGGCATCCTTTCCCGAGTTCTCACCTCCAGAGCCTTCTTCTCATACTGTAGTGCGGCCTCGAGGTTCGACAGGCGGTCGCCAGTTGCACACTCGGTGTATGCGGTGGCCAAAGACGAGCAAATATCAGCCCATTCGACGGGGTCCGTATCTTTCTTCACCAACGTCAGCGCCTGCTGATAGAGGCGTATCGCTTCTTCTGGCTTGCCTCTGGCGCCGTAGTACGACCGTTTGAGGTATAGATCGGCCAGGTCGCGAGTCGCTAGACCCCAACTAGTCGGCGCGCCAGTAGGTGTCTCTCCCTGCAAGTATCGGCCAAGCACAAGGAACTGCCCCTCAGTATCCTCGGGCGGCTCCCGCTCATGGGCGCGATCGCGGGTACGAGCGAGGCAGAGACACGCATGAACCACGTCCTCTGCGCGATAGCTGCCATCCTGCACGTTCATAGCCTCAGCCAAGATCGCCGCTGCCTGGACGAAGGAGTCGGCGTGAACGGCCCCGAACGCCCGTGACGCGTTGTCCCCAAGGTATTGATCGCACCTAGCCAGTAACTCGGCCTGCTCGTAGTGAGATAGCAGGTCCGCCACGGTGCTGATGAGTTCTGAGTCTGTTGGCACGCCCATGTCCCCTATCCGGCTCAGATCATGCACAGGCTGCTAAGCTATACGCGCCTTGAGGGTCTTGGGCTCTGCTATCAGTGAGCGGTTGCTGTCGTCGAGCTCTAGTGTCCCAAGACCTCATTGCCAGCTTTCTCCCATTACGCCTCTTTTAGATAGAGCTTGATGGTCTGTGCCTCTCTACAGTCCATGTTACGATAGCCTTGTTGGGAGCATGCTGTGTTGTATAACATGATCAGACCGATTTTCTATTGGTCGGCTACACTACGCAACATGATCAGGTCCTGATCCAACCCGTGACGAAAGAGGTCGAGACAACATGATGCCCTGACAAGACCGACCGCATCGATTTCGCCTAGATGGAACGGGAACAGGCTTGGGCTATGGATCAGCTCAGCTAGCGGAGCAGCGCTATTGGAGCGCGCATGCAAAGTGGCCTCAACAAGCCATGCAGTCAACTCGGCATCGCCGAGCGTTTTTGCGCGCTCGACGTGATACACTCCCTTGGTTCCCGTCTCGCTCAGTACACCCCAATCAATGTATGAGCGCAGAACACGACGTGCAGCACGGGAGACTGTCTCCCGCTCACCGTACAGCTCACGCACCCGGCGCTGGACCTGAGCAGCGGCTGCATGGCCTTGAAGCCTGACGAGCCGGCCCACTTGGGCGGCAACGTCGCCCCAGAACGGATACACGGCCATGACCATGCCCCAGTGAACAGCGATATGTTCGCTCTGTGGCAGGCGATCGAGCCACTCCAGGCCACGAGCGCGAAGGGATTCGAGCTCGGACGGTACAGTGATCCATACTCTCAGCAAGATGGTGATGATCTTCTCGCGGTTGCCGCGCGCGCTTGTGCCACCGACAGAGACTTTGTCGCGCAGTGTCTCCTGCAGCGCGCGGTCGGCGGCGGCTCTGTCGTGTCCCTCGCGCGCGAGCGCAGCGGTCTGTTCGAGCCACTCCAGCCGAACCCTCTGACTGAATCCGATCTGCCGTGGAGTATGGCTCATGTCCCCCCCATTTCGATCTCGACCAGAGGGACGATGATCTCCTCGACAGACATCCCCCCATGTGTAACAAGCCGGTCTCCCTCTCGGACGAACGCATCTCGGGCAGGCGCCAGCAGAGGCAGATAGTCCTCTGGCAGGCCCACAGTCTCCCACTCTACTGCACAAGGAAAACGTTCCTGCATTCGTCTCCGTACCAGCCTGTCTGAATAGATCCGCACCCGCTCGCCGCGTAGGTCGGCAGCAGATCCTTCCGAAGGGCGGCCGCACCCAGTGGCTTCGACATTGCCATGGTCAGAGGTCAGAAAGACGGCAAACTCGCGGTCCAAAAGCAGTTCTAGCAGCGCATCCAGGTCTGGCTGGTGCGCCCACTGACGCACCTGGTTGATCATACCTGCGGCACCAAGCTCCATCCCGTGCATGATGCGGTCTACTTTGCCGATGATGAGCCCTGCCGCTCGAATTCTCGGAGAAGAGATCAACTCGTCGACACGCTCCAAGGCATCATCTCCCAGACCCTTGATATAAACGACCTCATTCTGTGCGAGTCCCTGATCTTCCCAGAACTGAAGCCAGAGCGCAGGTTCCCTGTCGGTGGTTCGGACGCTGTCTGGGAAATAGACGGGTGGTCTGCCCGCAAAGAGTGCTTGCCTCGAAACCGACGTAATCGAGGGGATCCATGCGAATACTGCTTGTTCCCGAAAGCGGTAGCTCGGCCTACGCATGGCGAGCGCCTCGCGGACTACCAGCCATTGGTCGAGCGCCAGACCATCAACCACAAGGAGCGCAACCCTTGTCTCACGATCCTTCAGTCGTCTGGCTATGTAACGCGGTACGTGGTGCAGCATGACTGGTGGCGCCGCAGGCAGGTTGATCAGGCTCGCATATCGTCTGCAGAGCCATGCCGAAAAGGCCACGTCCATCCGCGCTCGCAGGCCTGCTATATCGCCGTTCTCGTAGCTGGGGTGAGGCGTATCCAGATCGTTCGATATCATAGTCAGCTCTGCCCACCCACGCGCAAAGCGCAGCCATTCCGCGTATCCAGCGGCTTCGCCCGGAAGAGATGCGCCGAGGTTCTCCTTCAGCCTGGCCTGACGATAGCGTCGGTCCTCTGCATCGGGACTCTGCACCCCGACGCTTGCCCATCTGCCTACGAGGGCGTCTGCTCTCCGGTGAGCCACGGGCCGCAGCCACCCCTCCAGAAACAGATTGCTGATGTAGACACGAATATCGTCATGATCGAAAGGCAAATCCACCGGCCCTTCGATAGACAAGGCATAGGGGGTTGGTCGTTCGTGAATGCCCAAGTTGTCTTCAGCTACTCGATCGAGAAAGATCGCCCAGCGCTCCTGAAGGAACGCCCAGAATGCTTCTCGATCCCGAGCGATCAGCTCCAGAGGCCAGTCGGCAAAGGCGTCGCCCTGACGTAGTAGCTGTATGAGCCGTTCGTCGAGGATAGCCGGAATCCGCTGCCCCAGGTAATGGCGACGGAGGAGAACCCGCAACAGGTCGCTGGGCTGCTTGATCAACTCAGGGGCAATCCCAAAGACATGCCGCAAGGCGAACTCTTTGGTTGCGTTGTCGCCAAGTATCCCTGGCGCATGGAGCTGCTGGGCATCGTACAAAGCGTCCAGGTTGCCAGGATCTAGGGCTGCCACGACAGGGTAGCTGAGATGCGGAAAGATCTCGCCGAGGCTGAAAGAGAGCATCCTCCCGGTCTGCAGCAGGTCGTAGGGCAATGTGCTCAGGTCAGTGGCGGGAGAACGCAACACGACCACGAGGTCAGTGTTCTCTCCCCGATCCCAGTGCGAACGGAATCGGCTCTCGTAGGCGTAGCGAAAGGCCACGGGATCCTCAAACGGAATGAGCTCGAAACCTCGATCCCGGATGCCATCGAGGATCCCTTCCTCGAGTAACAGCCCGTCTGGGTCTGCGACTAGGGTCAGCCTTGCGGCCTTGGGGGTGAACTCTTTGAGGAGCAGATCGCGCCAGCTACTCATGCGGCGCCCTCCACGCGGATCGCCATCAGCGGCAGCATCTCGGGGTGGGTCTGGGCCTTTCTCTCGGCATCCTCCTGGAAGGCGCATTCCTCCTGCGCCAACAGCGTCAGCCGATAGTTCCTGACCTCAGGCAGCCCAATCCGCCCGATGCTTCTGCGACGCGCCGCAAAGGCGTACTCGGCCTTTTCCCGCTCGCGGGCCAGGTGGGTGCGGTGCTCTTGCACCAAGGCTTCGTAGATGGCTTTTCCATGCTTCTCGGCCTCAATCCGAAACCGATCATAGACAGCCTGCGATACATCGGGCGCCAGCATCCCCTTGATCTGCGGCGATGCCAGCAGGAGCTGATCCCAAATGTGCCTCGCCGTAGGCGCATAGACGCGGCCACTGTCGGCCAGGAAAAGGGGCATCACTCTGCGACGATCCCACCCAACGCCGGTGAGAGCGATCCGCCAGAGCGACCAGACTCCCCGAATCTCCGGGGCAACGCCCGGCACACGAACGATGGGCACCGGCTGGCCAGGGGCAAAGCGAGGAAGACCCATGGCCAGGCCGCGCACCTGTGGATCCTCCAGCGTCAGGTGCCTAGCGGTGGGCAGTTCCATGGCATCTTTGCTGGAGAAGGCGATCTGGACGTCGGTTCTGCCATCGGGCCAGGTCAGGTTCCAGGCTCGACCCGTCTGCTCGGCATGGCCACCATGAGCGCGCAGATAGCTCACCGTCATGCGCTCCACCCAGTGCGGCAGGGGATGCATGAGGAGTCGTCTCGCCTGGTCGGGCTCTAGCTCGTCCGCGTCCTCCAGCACCGCCGCGGCCCTGCGCGCCTCCCGCATCTCTTCCTGCAGATGGGCGAGCACGCCGTCCACCACCGACTCGACCCGGTCGGGGTTGAGGATCGCCTCCATGTAGAGCCCATCGAACACCTCGCCTGCCTCGGCCGAATCGAGCACGTCTCCCGCCTTGTCGACGCCAAACTCCCTGAGGATGACGGCCAGCTTCTCCTCCAGCACCTCGCGCACCCGATACTCGACCGAATCCTCCAGGACGAGGTTCACCGCACGGACGGGGTGGGGTTGGCCGATACGATCCACGCGGCCGATGCGCTGTTCGATGCGCATGGGGTTCCAGGGGATGTCATAGTTGATCACCACGTGGCAGAATTGCAGGTTGATGCCCTCGCCTCCCGCATCGGTGGAGATCAAGATGCGGGCCTCACGGCGGAATGCATCCTGTACGCGGCCGCGTTCCTCCATATCCATCGAGCCGTTCAGGCAGACGACCGCAAAGCCACGCTCCGATAGAAAGCGACGGAGCATCTCCTGGGTGGGCACGAACTCGGTGAATACCAGCACCTTTAGCTCGGGGGCATTCTCCTCGGTCTGCAGGCGATAGAGCCAGTCGAGGAGCTCCTCCGCCTTGGCGTCGGGCCCGGCCTGTTCGCACTCTGTGGCCAGTTCCAGCAGCAGCTCCACCTCGGCGGCCTCATTGTGTAGCGCCTGCGCGTTGGCGCGCAGCACCTCGTCGAGTTGCTGCTGCCCATCCAGGTCCTCCCACGCCTCGTCATCATGCTGCTGCTGATCCTGATGCCGATCCTGCGGCGTCTTGAGCACGCCAAGCCTTCTCTCCAGCGTGGTGCGGATGGCGCTGGTGCTAGAGACCACCAGCCGCTGCATGAGGATCATCAGAAAGCCGATGTAGCTGCGCTTCTCCCGTACTGCCTGGTTATAGCCCTCACGCACGTACTCTGTGACCGCCTCGTACAGGCGCTCCTGGCGGCTGTGGCGCCCCTGCCAAGCCACCGGCACGAGCTGGGTGTAGCGTGGCCTGAACAAAGGGTTGCCCTCGGCGTCAATGGCGCGACGCTTGGCCGTGCGGATGACGTAGGGCTGGATGCGTTCGCGGCTCACGCTGCTGGCATCGGGGAACGCCTGGGCATCCACGAGGGACATGAGGCGGTGAAAGGCATCGGTCTTGCCCTGGTGCGGGGTGGCCGAGAGCAGCAGCAGATAGGGCGCCGTCTCGGCCAGGCCCTGCCCCAGCCGATAGCGCGCAACCTGGTCGGTGCTGCCCCCCAGCCGGTGGGCCTCGTCCACGATGATCAGATCCCAGCCGGCCGAGATCAGGTCCTCAAAGCGTGTGCGGTTGTGCTCTTGCACCTGGGCGGCTGTCCATCCGCGACGCCGATCCACAGGCTTGACCGAATCCAGAGGCACGACCACCTGGGAGAGCATGCGCCAGGGGTTCGCCGCCTGGTCGCCGGCGCCGATGCGATCCCCATCCTGGCCCTGCGAGGCGGGCGCCAGGCGCTTGAGCACCTGCAGGTCCTCGGGCAGCACGAGCTGAAAGCTCTCGCCAAAGTGGGTGCGCATCTCGGCGATCCACTGGGTGACCAGCCCCTTGGGCGCGACGACCAGCGCGCGCCTAACCAGACCGCGCAGCTTGAGCTCGCGCAGAATCAGCCCCGCCTCGATGGTCTTGCCCAGGCCGACTTCATCCGCCAGGAGGTAGCGCACACGATCGTGGGCCATGGCGCGCGAGAGGGCCCGGAGCTGGTGCGGCAGCGGGATGACCGAGGAGGCGATGGGCGCCAGCAGCACATCCTGGGTCAGCGCATCGGCCACCCGCGCGGCGGCGGCAACGTAGGCGATGGCTTCCGGCGAGGCGCCATCGCCGCTCTCCAACGGCCGCAGGCGCGCTGCCGGGACGCGCACGACCGCATCGCTGCCGGGCAGCCAGACGCGACAGACCGTCTCACCCCAGAGGGATTGAGTTTCGATGATCTGACAGAGCTGGTTGTGGTCAAGGCTGTGGCGCCAGCCGTCCGCGATCTGAGTCATCAAATAGCTTACTCACCCAGACTTCGTTGTGACGTGCCTAAAACCCGTGTCCTGATCGTAATCATCAAAGAAGACCCGCTTGCTCGCCTGCACAGACCCATCCTCGTTGAGTATAGCGGTTTGGCTGAAGGTACGCCTCGGCAACCGGTCGTCATATCGGCCACCCAGTACCAATTTCTCGCCAAGTAGCGTCCAGATGAGTCGCAGCCCCAGTCGATCGAGCCGATCCAGTAGATCGTCGTCATCTGCAATGAGCGAGGCAGGCCCACTCTCTGTAACAGAAGGGTCTCGAAACACTGTCCTTCCACTAATGAGGCGATAGCCATCTACTCCATCCCACCAAAGATCCTTTAGAGAGAAGAAACTGCGTGCAGGCACGGATATGTGGAAGTTACTCGGGATTGAAGCATCGTACTCCCACTCGACGGCGATCTCGTTCCATGATGGGATGTAGGTGCCTAGCAGTTGATTTTCATGTCCTCCTCTGCTATGCCACTCGTCGGGCTCCGTGTTGTACGCTACTGCCCAGGGGTACTCGCCCGCGAATCCGTAGACCCAGCTAGATCCCTCTGGCATCCATCTCCCGAAGAGGTTACGTCCCCGCAGACGATCATACGCAACGACTAGTTGGCTCTTTGGTATGAGATAGCTGTGAATGTGCGCCCAGACCTGCCGATACGGTTCTCCCAAGGTTTCTTCCTCGTCTCTGCCGCCCCATGCTGGATAGGCTACTAGAATGCGCCACGGCTGGCCACCATGTTCCACAGGCGTCAGCAGTTCCTCCAGCGGAGGGATGTCGTTCTTCGTCGCGACCCATTCATCATCCGTGAGTGACTGGGTTGAATCGAGATCCACCGATGATCTGATCCACCATGCTTTGTCTCGACTTTCGGCCCCTACGGTGGTTGGCGGCAATGTTGGATCTAGCTTCCTCTCCTCCAGGAGGATCAGAGGCTCAGTCAACGGCATCGGCTCCCAGCCTCTGCGCTCGCGTTCCAGATGATCATGCAGCCGCGATGCCAGCTGGTACATGGCAACCCATAGGTACTTTTTGCCAATTCGTTCAGCCCAAACTGGCTTGCCACGACCACCACCATACAGGTGTAGCATGTGCTGGTCATATCTCTCACTCCCTGACCCTTCGTATCCAAACTCGCGCGCCACTCGCTGTAGAATCCATGCTGCCATGTTGCTTCTCGAAAAGCCATGCTCCCATGGGGAAAGGCAGTTCATCGAGTACTTGTAGAAATCGCTCAAGAACTCGTCTGGCCAGAAGCGGAGCAGATCTCCCCAAAGCCTGACTTGGCACTCTGTAGGAAGCTGCAGCGGCCAACTGGATAGGATGGGTTGCCCAGTGAGATCGGGGTCCACGCCCTCGGGCAATGCGTTGACTTCGCGGGCCAGGCCCACAATGCACCTAAGATGATCTCGGATCAGGGCATTGTCATATGCTTCAGGCTGACTTCGATAGGCATTCTCCAGGGTCTCGGCAACCTGCCGGATCACGCCAGTGTGTCGCGAGGTGATCATTGCACCATAGGAGCTGAGGAGGGCACGCTCGCGTACCTCGTCGTCGTCGCAGGCAAGTAGCTGGTGAAGCACTCTGGGAATGATCTCAGGTTGAGCGGCAAAGACGGCCGTCACCGCTCGCGTGGCTAGATCTTTTACGCGACGATCCGCCGCTGCAGTGAACCAAACAAGAATGGTGCACCATCGTTCGGCCATCTCATGGTCGAGTTGGTCAACAGAGTTGCCGAAGGCAGCGTGGATGAGGCGGTATACTGTGCCACGAGACTCGAACCGGTCGTGAAGATAGCGACACCAGTAAGCGTCTCGTTCAGCCAGCGGCCTCTGTTTGAGGAGCCCATGGACCCAGATCGCATCAACAGATGAGGACTGCCATGATGTAGACAGGACCGCATCCATAGCGTCGAAAGACAGATCTCTTGATGCCAGAGCTTCACAGATCAGCAGAGCCGACGCACTGGTAAAGGTACTAGGCTCCCTGGAAGGAATTGAACCCACTGTAATCTTCAGCAGTCTCTCGCGCACCAGGGCGTTTTCCGCAAGATCTGGCAGTTCTAGCCCGGCTTTTGCCTCTGGGATGAGAATCGAGAGTGCAGCAAGTACGCCGCTGTTCCTTTCCAGCGTATCAACGTCCTTCATCAATGCGTGCAGTGGGTCCCCGGGCTGGCATGCCTCGACGATACCCGTTTGCTCACAGCTCTCCATCAGCGCTTTGGCGATCATAAAATCGCCTAGGCGCTCAAAGGCTGGTCGAACTGCGCTCTCCTGGTCCAGTGCATCGGTAGCGAGTGGAGCGTCCTCCACGAGCAGGTCAGCACGGACGAGCCACTCAAGAACCTGCAAGTTAGCGGCCTGTGGTCTGGCGTTCGAGATGCACCGCTGGGCCATCGACCACGAAAGCGCCGAGCCTCCTGAATCGGCGAGCGCCCGTGCTATTGCCGTCAGGCTTCCTTTGACTATACTCGCTCCCGAGCTGGTTTCGTGCTCTATCGCAAATTGCTGTTCTTTGTTTTCCAGGAATGCGCGGAGCGTAGGCGCGATGCCATGCCAGCCCTTCGGCAGCCGCCGAAGGCCACGGGCGTGTAGAGTCGTGCACAAGAGACGTAGGTACAGCGGATTCGAAAGCTCTGGCTGAAGAATGGGTCCGATCGGAGGCTCAAGCCCATAGTGCTGGAAGAAGACTCTGCAGGCATCGTCTTCCATCCCAGAGAACCCGCGGTGTTCCACTATCGGAAGATCGTGATCGGCGGGAAGGCAGTAGGGAGCAAACGACGTTCTGCAAGTTATGCACAGGCGAAGGTGCGGTCTACTACGAACTGCCTTCGAGAAAGCCGACAACCGATCACGCCAATACGCAATGGGTCGAGTCTCGTTCACGGCATCAATGAACAGCACGAGTGGCGATCCCGATGCCTCCCCTGCGGCGTCCAGGGCGTCTAGCAGACCATCCACCCCAAGCATCGCGGGTAACCCCAGAGTCTCACGCAATCGCGTCCAAGGATCAGGTTCGCCACCGAACTGGTGGCCAAAGGCCACGCAGCTCAGAAGCCCGTCGCGTAATCGGATGTCTGCGGCGCTGCATATCCCGTGTGTCTTTCCCGAACCTGCTACGCCTGACAGCACGAACACTCTCTCATAGGCGAGAGAGCACTCTGGACTGGCTATCCACTCGCGCAAGTCGCGAAGCGCCTCTGCTGTCGCGCGTGTGTCGTCGAGGTTAGCCGCAGGGAAGGATGCCTGGTACTCTGCCATGTACTGGCGAAAGCTAGGAGAGTCAACCTTTCCAGGTCCGTGGTTTGCCTCGAGATCGGCCACTAGGCCCGACTCAAGCGTGGCGAGCAGGCCTAGGACTTTATCCAGTTGGCTGATGCAGGTTCTGTACACATCAACGGCATCGATCATCAGAAGACACTCGGAGTCCTCCAATAGAGCCTTTATGCCGGCGCTCACCGACTCTCCTTCTCGCTGAAGGTCTTTGGGCCATGCTGGAGACAATGCATCCGAGGTCGGTCTTCGCACAGCAGCTGCTAGCTGGTCGTATGCTCTCCGACATACGTTAAGCTTGCTCCTGAACGTATGCGTCCATGTATCGGTACGTCCAAAAGCGGACAACCATTTCCACAGATCTGTCTCGATGTTTAGCTCGGGAGTGTATCGGGGTCCTGCAGCACTCTTGGCTAGCTGCAGGTGGTGCTCAAACCACTTGTGCGTTAGGGTACTCTCGTCGAAGAAGAACACGCGTATGCCACCGGACGAATCGTGCTGTAGCAGAAGCTCCCTGAGCCGATACCCAGGCCACGCAACGATACCGAGTGTACGCCCCATGTCGGCAGCCGCCTGTTCCCGCTCCTTTCGCCAGGCATCGAACTTCTCCAGACCGCTCCTACCACGCCGTGCTGTTGGCCCTGTTAGGTCGAATGGAAAACAGATCACGTATCGAGAGAGGTTGGGGTGTATGTCAAGAGCTGTATCAAGTGACGTGGCAGCCTGATGAAGAAGCGCGTCTACGTCAAAGACGTACTTTGCTTGCCATCCCGTGCGGCTGCCATCTGGCATGTCCGCAAAGCATTCAACACCGCCATCGCCTCCAGCACCGCGAAGACGGTAGAAGGACGCGCCTTCCGGAATGGCGCGATGCGCCAGTTGGCAACATAGCTCTTCGAATGCTTCTCGTTTACCGTCAAGGCGTGGTACGATCTGCCTGAAGTCGATGTCACCTTGGTATGCCATCAGCAGCTCCCTATCCTCCGCTCCGCGTCACCGCCTGATCGTACCACATCAGCAGCTTGGGATCCTCCTGCAGCACGGCCTCCGGGATCTTTTCCGCCACGGCGATGATGGTGGCATAGTCCCGCGCCTGCCAGGCCCGCCTGAACCCCGCCCGCACCGCCTCCAGCCGGAACACCCGCAGCCGCCGCTGGGTGGAGGCCACGTACTCGTCAAACTCGCGCAGCAGGGCCCGCTCGCGCAGCTTTTCCAGGTCGCCCGCCTTGTTGGGGTCGGGCACGTACCAGCGATCCTTGCCCTTGGCCCGCAGCGCCGGGTCGTCCTTGGGCAGGTTGCGCAGCTCTTTGTAGTTGCTGGAAAGATAGCTATGCACCTGGCTGGGCACGGCGCCCAGGTCGTCGTACCGTAAGAAACTCTGCTCCAACAGCGTCGAGAGCTCGAGCGGCTTTTCGTTGCGGCTCCAGCCGCCGATCTCGCGCAGGAACTGGGGATGCAGCTCCTGAAAGGTCTGCGGGCGCTCGGTGAGCTGCTGCCGCAGCCACTGGATGGCCGAGGACTCGTCGGTGACGATGAGCTGGAGCTGCAGCACCTCGCGCACCGTCAGGCGCTTGCGGTCGTACTCGGCGGCTTGGTCGGGCAAAAAGAACATGCCGTCGCGCTCGGGAAAGCGCTGGGCCAACCCGGCGTAGAACTCACTCGCCGAGAGGGGCACGGTGATGCCCCGCTGGACGTGAAAGGCCACCATGCGGTCATAGAGCAGGTAGCTCTGACGCTCGGCGATCACCTCGGCCCGGCCCTCCTTGGCCACAAAGACGGGCAGTTGCCGCAGATGGGTGCGGGTGAAATCCCAGGCGCCCTCCTCGCTGCCCGCCTCCAGCCGGAAGCGCTCCTCGAGGCCTCCGTTGGGCTTGTAAGCAGATATCACCAGATCCTGCTGAACCGCGCCCGCTGCATTCGCCGCATTGAATGACCGCTGTCTCTTGTCGAGCGTTCTTACGTCGGCCACCACGAAGCCAGCCGACGTTAGGCCCTCCTGAATCGCATTCCAGACAGCATTCCTCGAGTTGTGAAACACGATCGTAACCCATCTGCCAGGCTTCATGGCGCGGTGGCACTCCCTGAACGATCTGGTCATCAGGAGTTGGTATTCTGCCAGACCCTTCCGTTGGTGCGTGTTGATAATCGCCTCGGACGTAGTCTGTGTATGAACTCGTAGCCACGACTCCCAGAGGAAGTTCAGTTCGGAATACATCAGGTTTCCACCGAAGGGCGGATCCGTGAACACATAGTCCACGGAAGAGTCCGGCACTGTGCTAAGTGAGGTGTGCGAAGCAGTCTGGACTATGTTGCCACGATACTCGGAGATCAGCTCGCGCATGCGAGCGGTCTTCTCGAGATGCTCACCCAGTAGCTTGGTGACAGGGATCTCTTTGGACAGTGACGGCACGTATAGAGTTCCGTTCATCGGTCCGCCTCCGGCGCCCAAGCTTCCCCCCTGCGAACGAAACCGATACATTAGAGTCGCCCCGGTGGCAACGGAGGTGACGTTGAATGCCTTTCTTCGAGGCCCGATCTTGGCCGCGAAGCTGGCCAGGCAGATGAGGTTGCGGCGCGTGTAGAAGTGATGGACATGCGTCACACCCACGGAGGCCGGGTCGCTGGTCTTGTCTCCGTCTGGCAGGCGATCAGACGGAACCCACTCTGGAATGCTCGCTTGTTGGATCTGGGCGAGCAATGCCATGTCTTCTTTCGATGGCCGCTTTGTGTATGCCTTGTTCCCAACATAGAAGTGAACGAGAACCGGAACTCGTTGTGCCTGAAGTACGGTTTTCCCGAGAACAGAGTCATACTCAGCCGCGCGAATGCGAGTCAACAGCCTCTTCTGCAGACTAGTGCCGCATGTGGGACACTCGAAGCTTTCCAGCACTTTGTAGGTGTGTTTGTCGACGGCACAGTCCCAAAAGACTATGTCGGCGCCACAGTTAGGACAGTAGAACACGTCGGACCACACCACGTAGTTGACGCTGCCCACTTGGCCTGTCACCGGATGGCTAGTCTCATACATCCATCCGTAGTCATTCGTGACGTCGCGAAGCGCTGCTATCTGCTCCCGCAACCTCGAGCCTGCCTCTGCAGGAACGGCGAAGTTGTATGCCAAAAAGGATGCGGCCGGCGACAGATCTCCAAGAACAACATGACGTGGCTCGGCGCAGAGTGCGGCGGCAACGCCGGTCATACCAGTGCCACAGAATGCATCGAGAACGACATCGCCCGGGCTGGTGTAGTGCTGCAGGTAGTGCATGATTGCGCGGGGCGGCACTTTGGTGTGATAGGTGTGTGCTTGGTAGATTGGGTCGTTCTTGCCCTCGCTCACATCCGCCGCAAACGGCTCCCGATGGTAGTCGTCGGTCGCCGGGTCGTACGGCTTGCCGTAGAGCCGAATGAACTCCCCCAGGAAGGGGTTGGGGCAGGCGGTGTAGTACGGCGGGTCGGAGAGGGCCAGGATGTCCTCGTCCGCGCCGATGGGAAAGCCCTCGATGGCGCGAAACGCGGGGTCTTGCAGATGCTCGCGGAGCCGCTCGACAAAGTAGGCGCGGCGGGCCGCGTCGTTGGGAAAGGTCATGCCCAGGCACTCGACGGGGCGGCTGGCGCGCTCCTCCAGCTCCTCCTCGTAGGATTTGTCGAACATGGCCATCTGGCCGCTGGGGTCGCGGAACAGGCGGCGGGTGAGATGATCGTCCTTTTTGGGCATGTGGGCCTTCCTAACATGACGGATCGGTGCGCCAGGGCGCAGGCTGCGGGAATGTATCGGCGAAATGTCCGCCGACAATCATCGCGACAATTCGAGCGGGAAATGTCGCGGAAATGTTACACTGCCACCGCGAATCGCCGGGCTAGTGTTCCTTGTCCTTGGGCGGGTTGGGGTCGTTGCCAGGCGCGATCGTGTCCTTGCTGCGAATCTGGCCGTCCACACCCTTGGTGGTCAGCTCGCCCCCACCCTGGTTGCGCAGCATCGTTCTGGCTGCGTCCTCGGCCTCGCGCTGCGTGCGGTGCACGCTGGAGGCGCGGCTGGCGTCGTTGCGCTTGTTCGCCCACGTCCCATCGGAACGGCGATAGACGGTGCGGTCTTGGCCTTTGCTCATGGTGAACCTCCGTACTTGGGCCAAAGGCGCATCTGGTCAGTCATCTGCTCTCGACCAACGCGCACCCGAGCCGAGAGAATGGTGTAGGAATGGGCATGCACCATTTATGGCGCCATTTGAGCAAATGAATGGCGTAGGTATTGGCGTGCGCCATTCCATCCGCTATTCCTGTCCCATCCACCTCCAACGAGCCCCTCTACCCCGGCCAAACACCTGTGCGTTGCCTTCTGCTTGCAGCTCAGACATCAAGCGTTTCACCTGATCGCGGTCATAGCGTGTGAGGCCCCGCACCTCGGCGTTGCTCAGTCCCGGCTGGCCTCGCTCGGCCCGCTGCTTGAGCACACTTAGCACCCTCGTCTTGGCGGCTTCCCAGTCGATGCGGCGATCGCGTTCCAGTTGCCCCGCTGCGACAATCCGACGATGAACGTCGTGACATAGGGTCCAATATGTCCCCCTGCCCGTGCCGCCTCGCTCCAGATAGCCGAGCGCAGTCTCCATGCGGCTCAAAGTCTCGCGGGCGTCTGCTTCGGCCTGCTGGGTGATCCGCGCGGCCGTGGTTGTGTCGATCTCTGGATGTCTGAGCAAATGCTGGATAACAAGGAGCTCCTCGACGCTCAATACGTGACCTCGATCACCCTCCTCCGCAACAAAGACCCGGAAGGGGACAGAAAGGGCAGAGACCCGGAAAATGACCCGCACTGCTTCCCCTTCGTCAAGTATCACCGGAGGCTCTTTTCCCTCAATCAGGAGCGCCTGATACATGCGGCGCACGCCCAGGTTGCTACGGTTCACCAGGCGAAGGCGGGTAAGGGCGTTGACAAGCGTTGGATTGCGAGAGACCGGCTCGTGCCGAAGGATGTTGTCGGGGGTGATTCCGCCGACCAAACCACCGGGGTTGCTGATTTCCAGACGGTCCTGAAACTGCTTGACCAGGATCGGCCCATGAACGCGATAGTCAGCATGCACTAGGGCATTCAGCAAAGCTTCGCGCAGGGCGATCTCGGGATAGGTGCGGTACTCGAAATGGAGCAGTCCCTGTCGTACGGTGTCGATGGGGTTGTTAGCCATGACGCGGTCCGACAGATGCTCCAGCGCGACGGGAATGGCATCCTGACCATCGCCGCGATCCGAGTACTCGGTATCGGTGGCCATGCGTAGGTGCGTCCATGCGTAGCCCGGGAAAAACTCCCGAATTCCCTCCGCCGATCCGGCCAGCAGCAGGCCAGCCCTGAGGAGCTGCCCGTTGCGCATCAGCCCCACGGCGGCCAGCAGATCGCGATCAGAAAGGCGCAGCAGATCGTCCGGCGCGCGCTCCCGGCGCGCAATCTCGCGCAGGCGCTCCATGGCCACGGGAGAGATCCACGCTTCGGCGCGCCCGGCAAGCTCGATGGCAGTCAGGTCCGTCTCACCCGTCTCCACCGTCACGCGACGCCGCATAGAGCCTGTCAGGGGTTGGCAATCCTTGCCCACGCGCACCATTCCGCGCCCGGCGGTATCTGTGTATGGAGGGATTCCGGGATAGATCTGCATGATGAGCAGCCGCCCCGAGCCCTCAAGAACCGACATCTCCTCGAAGACTGGGGTGAGTTTGGGGTCGGTCGAATCATAGACTGCTTTCTTGAGCAGATTGACGTCTATGTCTGGCGGAACCCCGAGGATCGCCCTACCGCGTCCGATCTGCTTGTCGTCTACGCCAAAGACGACAGTTCCCCCTCCGCCATTGGCCATACAGACAGCCATCTGGACGACCATTCTGACCGACCGATCCATGCTGCGCGGATCCCATGCTTTAAAGTCCAGATCCTGATCCTCGAGCGCATCCGCGTTCTGGGTATCGAGCTCATTCAGCAGGCTTTCGATCTCAGCGGTCGAGCGCATGTTTCACTCCAACACGATCCTTACCTTGCCCAGCTCCTGGCCGCGCGTGAGTTGATCCAGATAGGACTCAAAGCGTTTCTTCATCTCCTCGGGCGTGGCCGGTGAACCGCCCGCCAGCAACGCCGCGCGCAGGTCTTCCAGGCTGACGGCAACGCGGGCCAATCCGGAGAGCGCCTCTTGCAGCGCCAGCACCAGTTCAGCGTCCAGCGGGTCGGGGAGGCTGCGGCTGGAGATAAAGGCCTCCACCTGCCGACGCGCCTCGGGCCTCAGCAATGCGAGACTCGCCACAATAGTAGGATCCTCAAGGTTCGCCAGCAGCGTCTGCGTCCAATCGTCCACCATTCGCTCCATCGCATCATCCAGGCCATCGAGCGCTCGTCCCGCAGCGGCCGACGTTGCCTCGGATGCGGGGCGAAAGCCGCAGTGCGGGCACACCGGGGTGGCATCCAGGTCATGCTCGGTGAGCGTGAAGCAGCTCTTAAGGTTCGCCAGACGATTCTGCAACTCTACGAGCTGTTGGCGGGGCATCAGCTCGATGGTGGCCAGCTCCTGCAGCGCCTTGAGTCGTCGTTCGCTCATGAGCTGCACCTTGCGCCGATCCTCGTTCACGCCCAGCCGAGCCCTGGTATGGGCGGCGAGGTAGCGCTGGAGATACGCACGCTTGAGCTCGGCGAGGCGTCGTTGCGTCTGCTGTCGAAAGCTCGCTGCGCCACGCTGCGCAGGATCGGCTAGTTGGGCCAGCACATCGCTTCGCGCCGCCTTGACCTGTTCACTCCACGGATCGTCGGAAGGCAGCACCGCCTCGGCCGTGGAGAGATAGGATGCTGTCGGTCCGAGATCGGCGGCCAGACCATGCAGCGCCTCTAGCTCGCCAAGCGCCCGTACACCTTCTCGATGCGCGTTGATCTCGGGCGTATCGTAGCGCAGGTTCTTGAGCTTGCCGGGTGAGTTGTAAGCCTGAAGCGATTCGAGAAAGACCTTGGTCTCCTCCAGTCGCGTGCGCAGTCTCTGGGCCTCGTCCTCCGTCAAGAGGCTTTTCCCCCAGAACACGAGCCCCTCGCGCATGGCCTGTTGCGCCAAGACGATGCGCTGCACCAGGTTGGTGATCGCGGTCAGAAGCTGCTGCACGGGCGCTTCTCTGCCCATGGTGACATCCTGCGCCAACCCTGGAGCGAGACCCGCCAGCTCGAACAGCGCTCTGAGGGCGGGTAGGTTCCATTCCTTGGGCCGCTCAATGTGCCGGAATTGCGCGAGTTCGTCAACGCTCGTGGCCGCGAGCTGCGCCAACCCCGTGGCATCGAGTTTTTTCCCCGGCACCGCCAGGACGACTTCGCCCGCATAGACCAGCGCGGCCAGCACGACCACCACCCAGTCGGGCTCGAGCCGCAGGGTCTGCGGCGCCAGGTACTCGACACCCGTTGCATCTTGGATCAACTCGGCCCGGTTGACGACCTGGCCGTGCCCTTTTCTCTTGACAACCTCGAGCACGTGCTTCGCGTAGCGGGAGCGATATGGATCGAGCCGCTCGCCATCGAGCAGCTCCAGCGCGTCGAGCACGGCAGTGGCCTGACGCGTGCGCATCTGCCCGGCAATAGCCCGCAGCGCATCCTGGGCAGCCTGGGCCTGGTTGGCCCCCGTGATGAGAACCGAGAAGGAGGGGTACTCGGGAGCCTGGTCTTGAAAGTGGGGGCTCAGACAGATTCCAGCGACAGCATTGACCAGGTCACGAAAGTTGATGTGCTCAAAAGCGCCGCCCGCGCCCAGCTCGCGCAGCGTCCGGCCCTTGGTCCATTCCGTCAGAGTCTTGGTGCGCCCCTGGTATGTGACCTGGAAGGCGGTGGCCATGTTCCTCTGCAACCACTGCACCAGGTCTCGCAAGAATCCCGTCTCGCCGGTCGCCTTGGCCTCATAGGCGGCCTTGGCATGTCCCGAAGCGGTAGAGGCGAGATCAATGGCCGCAGCATAGCCCCTAAGAGCCTTGAGGAGAGCTTCATCGGTATTCGTCAGGCGGATAAAGAGCTCATCAGGCTTCTTCTCGTCCTTAAAGGGCGGCGCATCATAGGGCTGGAGAAAGTAGATGTAAAAGTCGCGCGGCGGCACCGCAGTAGAGCGCTCGTTGGGCGCCCCGAAAAAGAGATAGCCCTGACGTGCGGCCTTGTGTTCGGGCCATTCGACCTCGTGCTGCCAGATGCGATAGCCGGTGACATAGGTCTGATCGGTGCATTCCATGACCCGCTTGAGCGCCTCATAGTAGTAGCGGTCGAGTAGAGAAGCATCCAGGCTCTCGGCTCGCCTCTCGATATTGGCGTCATAGTCATCCGTCTTTTTCAGGTCGAGGTAGTACTGGCCGTTCTCTGGATTGAAGGAGATGAACTGTCCGCTCACCGTCCGATGGATCTCACGTAAGACGGTTTCTACTTGCGAGAGCAGATCGTCGGCCGGATCACCGCCCAATTCCTCAATCCCAGGCTGGTACAGGTTCAGGCTATCTCGGAGCTCCTCCGGTGTGGCGCCCAACGTGGTGTAGATATCGCCGGTGGTGAGGCGATGCACAGACAGGCCGTGAATGATCCGGATCGCCATGTCCTTATAGGCCGGACGCGTGAATGCCTGTTCGATGCGCGCTTCGAGCACCTCGCTGCAGTCAATGACCGCCCGGATATCCGGGATGGCTCGGAAGGAGGGATTCCCGCGCAGGGTCATCCAGTAGGAATCATAGGCGATCAAACCTGGATGCTCCTCGGGCACATCCTGATCCAGCAACCTGCGCATCGCCACAGAGAGCGTGCGAAGCACTTCGCGCTTCTCCACAGAAGTGATGCGTTCAAAGGCGTCGATATAGTCGGGATGCACAGGAAACAAGCGCACGAACTCATCCATACGCTCGTTCATGCGACCATAGCATCTGGCGAATGGCATCAGATGCTGCCTGATCCTAACCTGTTGCTCAGCGGTCTTTTTCAGCAGCCGTTCGGCCACCACGTGCTTGACATCTCGGCGGGCGATCAGGACTTGCTCAAACCGGTCCTTCACACGGCGGACGCTGTCGGCCGCAAAGGCCAGCCTTGGGCTATCAAAGATAGCCTCCTGCACACCCGCGATGAAGCGTAGGCGCAAGTCGCGGCAGACCTCGCCCAACTCACGAAGAAAGGTCAAGTCCAGGATCAGTTCTGAGTCAGCGCGCCTTCCTAGGTATTCGAGAAGCTCATCCACCACCAGGAGTAACCCGTGGTCCGGATACTCTCCATGAAAAGCGGACATCATCTCCTCAATGGAGCGTTTGCTGTTGGATACTCGATCCATGGAAGGAAAACGGTAGGACACGCCCATTCCTGCCAGGTGCTCCTCCAGCTCAGCCACCAGAATGTCGCGCAGCGACATGGTGGTGGCCCCGATCTCGGTACGCACCACCTTGAAGCGTCCGGCAATCCTCTCAGCAGCGAGGGCCACCTGTCTATCGTTGAGACATCCGACCAACTCCTCATCCTCGGCCAATGCCGAGATTACCGACATCAGGTGCGACTTGCCGGTGCCATAGTTGCCCACGACCAGTAGGCCCTTGTTGTCCAGAGGTTGATCGAACTGCAGCTGCGGGATCACAAGGCCGATCAGTCTCTCTGCCATCTCGCGCGAAATGACATAGGTCTCTACTAGATGGCGTGCGGCGGTTGCCTCGTCGGCATCCCGTAGCTGGATCACGGTCTCGATGGGTTCGAACTGGATCAGGTCTCGATACTTCATCCGTCTACCCTCTTGAGGTCTTGTCCGTTATCGAAACGCTGTTGGCTCTGGGCTCGCGATCAGGAGCCCGTCCAGCGGGTAGCGCCGGTACTCGGGGTGCCCTGGGGCTGCATAGATCAGATGCCCTTCATCAACGCATCCGCTCCACGCTGCGACGACGGCCTTATTACGCGACAGCCCCTGCAACAATCGAAGCGGATCTTGCTTATAGGCAACGTCAAACAGCAGCTCGATGTTATCCAGTAGAACTACCTGACCTCTGGCGACGCTGACGATCTCACCCAACAGGCGGGGCAACTGCAACACCCGTTGGCGTTCGGTGAGGCCAAGCATGCGAAGAGAGAGCTCCAGATTCACATTGATCCGCGGTGCGCCCGTGCGATCGCACACCGCGCATAGCGTCGAGGTCTTGCCCGCACCGACGGGCGCCACGAGCAACAACAGCCGGTGATATAGCGCGGCTGCGTGATCGATCTTCTGCACTATCTGTTCCGCAACGGCATCCACCGTGAGCGCCCTTTCATCGGTTCAGATTGCAGGCGGGCATCTGGGCGAGCCAGGAATCTATCGCTTCCCGCAGAAACCGCCAACGGCGGCCAACTTTTTGAGCTGGGATTCGTCCTTCTCGTACGAGTTTGTAGAGCGTCGATTTCGGGATCTTGAGGTATGCGGCGAGTTCCTCGATTGTCAGCACATCGATCTGCTGCGTCTCCATGGGGGCACCTCTTGGGCGGCCGTCATATTTCAAAAGGCAGTATCCCGCTGCAGAGTCAAGTTACAGTTAGTGCCAGTTGATGTCAAGCCGTTCCTGACAGTTGCGCACACCGAAAAGCGGTGCTGGGCGCGTACTCTTCCGTATGCACGTGCCGTCGGCAAGGTTAGTGATCGTTCAGCTCACCCCAGCTAGCCGGAGCGCGAGACTCCTCACAAAGCATGTTCCTGCAGCTCTCTTTTCACTGCTTCCTGTGCCAGTTGCACATAGATTGAAGTGGTCTTGAGGCTGGCGTGGCCCAGTACCTCCTGCACCGTGCGCAGGGACGTGCCCTGGGCGACATGGTGCGTCGCAAAGGTGTGTCGCAATGTGTGCACGCTGGCGCCTGTGATGCCGACCTCTGTCAGGTACTTGGCTACCATCTGCTGGACCGCCCGCGGGCCCATGGGCAGCCCGAACTTGGTCACGAACAGAGCTTCACCCCGCTGCGGCCTTACGTCCAGCCATGCCTTTACCGCGCGGCAGGCCTTGTGGTTGAGGGGGATCCAGCGCTCTTTGCGGCCTTTGCCCAGAATGTGCAGACGCCCCACCGTCTCGGCGTCTCTGGTGATGCGCCCCGGGAGCTGGACGTCGCCTACCTGCAACTTGGTCAACTCGGAGAGGCGCATGCCGGTTTGCAGGAACAGCTCGATGATGGCGGCATCCCGTGGATGATGGCTGCAGGCACGCAGCAGCGCCTGGTACTCGACTTTGCTTAGCACCCTGGGTTCTTTCTGCTCGCTGCGTGGCGGCCTGAGTTGCTCCGCCGGGTTGTTGGGGATCGCTCCGGAGCGGTAGAGATACGCGAAAAGCGACTTGCAGGCGTAGGTCTTGCGACGACGTGACGCGCCGGCCAACCCACGTTGGTCCAGGTGGGCGAGATAGGCCTCCAGGGTGCGGGGCGAGACGTCGGCTGGTGCGCTACAGCCATGCCCTTCCAGGAACCCGACCAGATCCCGGAGATCGTCCGTGTAGCTGAGGCGGGTCTTATGCGCATAGTTACGCGAGGGCATGTAGGTGCGCTCGTACGCGCTCAGGGCCTCGCGCAGGTCGTGGATGATGGTTGTTTGTGTGTCCATGTTATTGCTTCGCCTAACTGTCCTTCAGGCGTTGGTTATTGATATCAAACGGGTCTGTGCACCCGTGTTTCCTTCGCCTAATGTGGATTATGCGAAGGGACAGCATACTTTGAATTGTACATGTCAGAATAAAAGAAATCAAAACGACAATAAGAGATTAATACCGTTTAACTTCCGATATACTGAAATCCAGCCCAGAAAAATGGGTCCGCAAATGGCCTTTCCTCCGGGTGTGCCGCATAGTACTGATATGCCATCATCAAGGACAGATCTGTGCTCTTTGCCTTGTCATATGCAGATCGAAGCCACCGCACGAGATCTAGCTCTCGAACAGTGCTTCTGGCCAGCCATAATTGGGCCTCACGAAGGGCCGATGCAGGGGCTAGCCCGTCAGTGCGGTGGAGTCCGTAAAAGTGCCTAAAGAGAAGGAACGTAGCCAGATCAGATGAAACCCACATGGAGCCGATCACTCCATGGGCTCCAGCGCAAAGAAACCCGGTAGGTAGCCCAAAGCCGTCATTCGGGACAAGCGCAAAGTCGCGCAGAGCAGTTTGACATGCGGATAGAACGACCAGTTTTGCGCGAGCAAGATCACCGCAGAGCAGAACATCATGGAGACTAAGGACCATACCATCTGCGAGGTACAAACCAGATGACAGATAGTCGATTGGATCGAACACCCCGTGACAGGCAAAGTGAAGGTAGTCCGCGTCTTGCCATACATCCAGCACTGCATCCGGTGATGCATTCGCCCCTGAGAGTCGGGTGCTGCACCCTTTCGCAAAAGCCGAACATGCTGACTCTGCCTCCAAGCCTACAAATCGTGCCATGAGCTCTCCGGCGCCTTTCTTATCGTATTGCTTGGGATGGCCTTGAGGCAGTTCGGATGACTCAACGGCAACGATACGGTGAGACGTTGAGGAAGAACCTGCCCGATCTACCCTAAGGAGGCTGCTTGAGGGAAGATACGAGATATCGATCAGATCGATTACGCGCTTGCCCGAGGCGAGTTCCCCAGCATGAAGAGGAAGAAAAGCTAGCTTGCCACACGGTATAATCGTGCACCCACGGTATTCGTGTGCAAGGAGAAGGTCGACGATTGGCTGCATCAGTTCCTTTCCCAGCGTGCCAAGGTGAGATGCAAGCCAGTCAAGTAAGCCCACCCTATCATCAAGTGCGGCGGAGTGTAGCAGGTTTATCGTGTTTGAATGATCGTACAGCAACTCATCAACCGTCTTCGAATCCATCGCATCTGACCAATATGCTTTGTACTCTCTCTCACACACCTGGCCAGGTAACACGACAAGTGTCACGCATCCCTCGGATGTGGCAACCATGTAGACGATTGGACTCGACAACTCGCCAGTGTTGTGAGGCTGAACCGAGTGTTGCTCACTGGCCACGCCGGGCGGTTCGCCGAGTTTGGAGGCAAGCAGAGCGTCAATATGCAGTGCTGCCTCGATCATCTCGTCGGTAGCATCCTGTAACCTCAGGAGATCGAGGTCTCCCGCTTCGTCCAGAGATAGAACTCTAGACCTAATCTCAGCGCGCCTCAATCTGGCGCTAGCTTCCATGATAGAGTGTCGCAGGCCTACATCCGCCACTGCCAAGGCACTGTACTCCGCGACAGACTGGCCCTTCTCCGCAAGGTCTATCGCGTCGCAATATAGTCCCAAGCGAGTTGCGGCATAGCTGGCCTGAAAGAAGAAATCGCGGAGACTGGCCCCAATCATGCTGCGAGTGGCAGGTCTTTCGCGCGTTGATAGTAGCTGGCTCGCCAGGGGTAGCATTGTACTGAGCTCGCGGTAGGAGTCTTCCCACAGACCTAGCTTGGCATAGAGCTTCGCCAGCAACTGTGAGGCCAACACGCGCTCCTCATGGGCCGCTATAGCCCCAAAACCCTCAACTGCCGTCTCTAGCAGGCTGATCACTTCATGGATAGGGCGCGCTGTATCGTGAGTGCCATGACGCATATATGCTTCGGCGAGACCGAGACACGCGGCAGAGCATTGCTTCAGGGCGCCGCGAGCAGCGAATATCTCAGAAGCTTCCTCATAGCTCGCAACCGCCTTCTCGTAACAGCCTTCCACCCCCTGGTCTGCCAGTTCATCGCACACAACTCCTATATTGAAGAGCGTTGATCCGTAGTCGATCGATGTGCCTGTTGCCTTGCGTAGACGAAGCGCCTCCTCCAAGCACTCCAGTGCCTCAGCCAGACGATGGCGACTTCTGCCTTCATGACACGACAAAAGCGCAATCCCCTTGTTTGTGAGGATCATCGAACGGAGATCATATCGCTCCGAGTACAGAATGGTTTCGAGAGCAGAGTCATAGCATTCAAGCGCTTTGCTGATCGCCTTGTGCGAATCGATCACACGGAGATCCATCAGTGCGTTTCCTAGACCGTTGAGAATCTGTGCCCTCAGGAAGGCGTCAGAAGCCTCGGTCGCAGAACGCCGTGCCTCCTCAAAGCACGCGATGGCTTGAAATGTGTTCGCGGTATGTATCCCGACATCCAAACCACGGAAGAAAGCGCCTATCTGAAAGATAACATGAGCTCGGATTAGGGGGATGGTAATGAGACTGCTCTCTCGGTGTAGTTGTCCGATCTGATCATAGATGTCCGTAAGATCACGAACACTCCCCATCCTGCATAGAGCAGCCCGCGACTCCGCTACCCTGAGACGAAACAACGCTTGCTCGATGGGAGAGACCTGGCACGAGAGCCGCTCACATGCTAGGCTATACAACGTCTCTGCTCGTCTGGCCGAATCAACGGACAGCTCTTCGTCGTATAGATAGGAGTCGCCAAGCATGTGAAGCGCCTGTAGAAGCGTCCAGACGCTATACTTGTTAGCATTGTTGAGCATGGAGTTGAGTTGCTTGCGAGAGATTGTTCCAAGGGTGACAATTCTACCCTTGATAGCGGCCCAGAGCGCCTGCAGATTCTGGTATGTTATGCTGTACCTTGAGGCTTCTGCCCCTGGGTCTAGCAGCCCTAGAGACTCAGACAAGCACCCTGCAGCCAATACTAGACTGTGCAGATCCTCGCCTGACGAGCGACGAAAGTGTATGACAGATAGATCCCAAAGCGTAGCAGCGCGCAGACTCGGTACGGTGTCCCTGGGGCGGTGCCGAAGAGCTGTCTGAAAGCACTCTTCCGCTAACTTCATGCAGCAGCCAGGCTTCTGATTCTCGATCTGCATAAGGATGCCCCCCAAACTGCACATGACAAGCGCGTAAGTGAGGGGGTGCTTCTCCGGAACAAAGACTTCCAGTGCTTGATTGACCAATGCTAGGGCCTTCTCAGCAGGAGTTGCATCCACTGAGGAACAACGTGAGTACGCCACTGCGAGTTCATGGCGCAGTTCGGCATACATTACATCCGGCATCTCCTGACCAGAGCCTAGAATCGCTTCGAGAGACTCGATCTCGAGCGGGATTAGCGATGGATCCGATTGTCTGCGCCGTGCAACATCACGATACACGAGCCATGGAGAACGGAGCGATTCTGGAACCGAATACTCGTATTCGCCATACAAACTCTGTTCCTTCATTGATGGTACCTCAGTCAATAGATCTATCTCGCCCCACGCCACTCGGCGGAGAGACCTACCTAGGGCATTGCCAAAACTTCCTGTGAAAGCTAAATAGGAACACTCCTGAAAGTAACTATTCTAAAAAAGCTTGACATGACGGGCAATCTCCCCTATCCTGGAGTTGATCGATAGGACGAGGGCCGCCGGTGTTGCGAGCACCGTCAGCCCTCTGACCCACCAGCTGATCGTCCCAGCCGGGGGCTGCTTGCATTGTAGCCGTGCGCCGCCTTCCCGCGCAAGTCAGCTGGAAGGCGGCGCTTTGCGTTTCGGGGGAAAGGAGGACGCCATGTGCTCGTTGAGCGGCGGCGGCGGCACCGCCAGCGTCCGGTAGGGTGCGTTACCACTCCCAGCGCAGCAGGTAGCACTCGTTGAGCCTGGGCTTGAGGCAGACCCAGACGAGCTCCTGCCCGCCATCGGGGAGGTACCGCCAGTGACTCTTGCTCAGGGCGGTCGTCTGACCGGTGCTCTGCACCGTGACGACCGCCCGCCGGCATCTGCGCTGAGCCGGAAAGACCAGGCGCACCTCGAGGCGTTGGGTGCGGTGGTAGATCCCGGTTTCCCAGCACTCGCTGGGGCGGGTGAACCCTCCGAGCACCGTGCGATGGGTGTTGAGGGTGAGCTGGTCGCCCCGGCTCTTGATCTCTCGCAGGGAGATGAGCACCACATGGCGGGTGCCCTCCTTGTAACAGTCCACGGGCGCCCCCGGCGAGCAGCGGTACTCGTGCAGGATGTCGCCATCCCCCCAGACATAGTCCAGCAGAGCGGCCACATGGTTCTGGTGGAAGCGCACCTGCTTGACCGTCTCCACCGTGGCAGTCTGCCCCTGAGGGTCCAGCAGCGTCACCGTGCGATGCAGCGAGAGCACCTCGTAGAGCCCCTGGGTGCGGCGCTCCTGCAGCCAGACGGCCAGGCGCTGCACCATGGTAAAGAGCTGCTGAAAGAGGGGGAGCAGGCGTTCGGGGGTGATGTGGGCGAGATCGAGCATACAGACCCATTGTAGCATGTCGGGCGCCTGGATCAACGCTCTGGGGCCACGAGCAAGTGAACAGTGGAGTGAACTCGGGGGGAAATGGGGAGCGGCGCAGGCGGGAAGGAGAGAAAGGCGAAAATGCCTCTCAACTCGATCCCACCTGCACCGTCGGACAGTCTAGCTCGTGGGCTCTACGATCTCGTATTGCCCAGGCCAGACCGCCCAGCGACAGCCCTGCTTGTCCCGGCAGGAGAAATCCGGCCAGCGGCTTTTGCTGGCGTCTCCTTGCTTGCCGGAACGGTTGTCCCATACTGCCCCTTGGCATTGGGGACAGCGCAGGCCGTCGAAACGTATCTTTGCTCTGGATCGCGGCTTCTCGTTCCCCCGAGCCTTGACGAGGGTGAACCCGTGATCCTGGAGCCACTGTCTGGAAGCCTCATAGCTGGCGATCAACTCCTTGGCCTCCTTCTCCGTCGTCTCGAAGAAGACGCGATGGCCGTCGGCGTCCTCGCACTCAAAAAGCAAACGCGCCATGATCCTGCACCTCCTGATACAAATAGTCGTGGTAGCGCGAGTAGCGCACCCGCCAGTTGTCCTTGCCGTTGACCGTCAGAGGCTCTAACGGGGGACGCCGATCCTCGAGGAGGTAGGCGCTCATCTGCGTCACATCCTCCAGCCAGGCCTGCTCCAGCTCGGGGGTGGGGTGTAGCGTCACCTCCTCGATCCAGCCCGTGTCGCGGGCGACGTAGAGCAGGTGCCCTTCCTCCAGGCCCAATCCGCGCATGTAGGTGTACAGTTGCAGATGGTGGTGGGGGTAGGCGTTGGCCAGTCCCTCACCGCCGCGGTGATGGCGAAAGGCGTACGAGTTGAGGCTCTTGACCTCGAACACGGTGCAAGGCAACCCCTGGGGATGCCGGGCCTGCCAGGTCGCCAACAGGCGCCTGAGGGGCTCCAGCTCCGGCAGGGTGTCTGCCGCGCCGTGGGTTGCAAGCTCTTGCTCGGCGTACTCGCGCACCGCGCGCCAGTCGGCGACGGCGGCGATCAGGTCGGGCCGGCCTGCCACAGGCAGGCAGCCCTCGACGAGCACCTCGACGCGCTCCTGGGCGCGAAAGGCGATGCCACAGCGGGTGAGCATCTGACCGATGCCGATCTCGATCTGCTTGCCCAGGAAAAAGGTCATGAGACCCTCTCCCGTGGGCGGGTTGGAGTAGGGCACGCCCTTCATCTGCAACCAGCGGTCGATGTAGGGCTTGCCCAGGTCGCTCGCCCAGATCTCTTGTCTGGGCGGCGGCTCGGTCTGGGCGGTAGCGCCCATCAGCTCGGAGAGCAGGTCCTTCAGTTGCCAATCGTTCCTCGTGTCCATGGGTACCATCCTTCTCAAACATGCGTTCCCAACCTGTCGTCACACAGATCCAGCGGTCTTGGGGCAACCTCCTTTCGAGCAGAATAGCTGCCAGTGTATTGTAATGTACAGAAAGATTATAAACCATAACTAGCCATAATGCAACGGAGGGTGGCGGCTGGGCTATAGGCCCAAGGGCGTGGGGGTATGGGGAGGGTAGGATTGGGAAAAGTGGCGTCACGGGGTTGGCAAGAGCCGAGGAGTAGGGGGAAAGCGAGGGTCAGCGCCGATCTAGACATGAGGAGGTGACAGGCGCTGGGATGCCGAGATGCGGCGGTGCGATGGCATCCCGGCATGAAGGCGCACCCGGCGCGAGCCCGGAGGGAGTCTCCAGGCTCGCGTGGTGGTCGGGACTCAGAAGTCCAGGATCCCGAGGGCGGGCGCCTGGATCGGGCGCCAGTAGGACAGTTGGCTCTTGACGTAGGCCGCACCGATCTCGCGGTTGCACCAGGCCAGGGCCTCGGCCCATTCGACCTGGAACTCGCCATCGGAGCTGATCTCCAGCCCCTCGCGGTGGTAACCCAGGATCAGCAGCACCCGCATGACCGTGGCGTCATACGGCTTGCGCTCTGTCTTGCAGTAGCCCAGGGCGTCTCTCCGCGCGGTGCTGTAGCGAAAGGTCTGGTGACCCTGCTCTACGACCCCGTTAAAGCGCACCTCGCGCGGCGTGACCAGCGGGGCGCGCGCGTCGTCCCAATCTCGCTGGATCAGGCCCTGTAGAAAGGCCTCATCGGTGACCTGTTTGATCTGTGTGACGGCCAGGGCGGGCAGGTCACGGTCCCCGCCGAAATCCGTCCAATAGTGTGTGTATCCCATAAGTGTGATGGTTGTGAACTTGATAATGCGAGCCTTTTTCTGCCTGCCAGAGGCAGCGTGCTCAGGTCGTGGGGCTCAGCGCATGAGCTCCTGGAGCGGCGTGGGCCTAAAGTACAGGTCGCGCTCCATCGGCATGCCGAGGCAGCCGCGCATGGCTTGCAGCTCCGAGAGAGAAAAGTAGCCCAGCTCGGTGCAATCGCCCTTGACCAGGCCAAAGAAGGTGTCCTGGCCATCGAACTCGCTGGCGAACCAGGTCCAGTGGAAATCGGGCAAGAAGAACTTGACGCGGGCCAGGGCCGCGAGGCCCAGCTTCTCCTGGCTGTAGAGGCCGGGGAGGCTCTCGCGCAGCGCTTTGGTTAACAGTTGCATGGTGTGGATGGAGCCTACCCCGCCGGGATGGCCGCCGTAATGGCGGTTGCATCGCGGGCAGCGGCATGCTACCATCGTGTTGTGACTTGATAATCGGCGCGCCTACCGAGCGCGCCTGTTTGTAGCGCGCCCTGACTCAGGGCGCGTTGTCTTGCTTCGACATGCTTCTCACCTCCTTTCACATAGCTTTCCTAAGCTGGCAGTGTTCGCCTGCCATCGCGAAACCTGGGGCACACCAAGTCAAGGGTCGCTGAGGGAGCGGCAGCGCCCTCAACGACTTGCCAGCGGATGCGGCTCTCTGGGCCGCATCCGCTGCCCTTGACGGTGTGATACCATGGTTTCACCGGCAGGCGGACAGACAGCCCCGGGTCAGCCGAGCCTGTTTTGGCGGCGTCCGCCGGCCCCCCGGAGGGGCCCCGAGGCCCCGAGGGACAACGGGCCGTGGGGGGGGATACCGATAGCGGGGCCAGTGGCGGCCCCACGACGCGTGCCGTCGGGCGCAGCCTGACGGGTCGCAAAGTGCGGGACGCCCTGGCCCCTCCTTGGGAGAGCGGAGGCCATGTGCGCGAGCGCCGCCTGCAAGGCCAGCGAGCGCACTTGGCCGGAGCGGGGCTGGTGCGGGTGGGGGTGGGGCGCGGCCCGTGAGGGGCTCAGGTGCGGAACAGGAGGCGGGGGATGGGGTGGGGGGTTGGCGTTGGCGAGGCCTCGCGGACCAGGAGGGGCGCCGACTCGTCAGTGGCCGGAAGCCGCCAGATCGGCGCGGCGAGCACGGTGTCGTAAGCCACCTGCTCCAGGCTGGTGAACCAGAACAGTCTGCGGCTGCGGGGATCGCACACCCTGGCCGTCGTGCGCAACAGGTTCTCCATACGCCTCTGGCTGGTGGCAACCACCAACACCCGCAGGCAGTTGCTGCCGTAGCGGCGCAGGTAGGCGCCGGAGCGCACATAGGCCAGGTAGGCGCGCACCTTGGCGGCCCAACGGGCGCCGGTCTCGGTGGACCGGTCGGCCTCCAGGAAGAAGGAGGCCCGACGACGTCCGGCGATCAGGCGCAAGTAAGCGTCGGGGACCAAAGTCACCTGGCGGGACGGGCCGTCGTCGGTCTCGATCCAGACCCGGTCGGGGGCGGCCCTGAGCTCGTCCTCGCGCAGCCAGGCTTCGATGGTGTGTCCATCGCGCTGGCAGGCCAGCTCGACGGCCAGACGCACCTCGTTGACCATCAACGTGTGCTCCAGGAAAAGGGACGACACATGGTTCTGGGAGCGGCGCCAGCCGATCTCGGCCGGATCCAGGCCCCATCGGTCGGCCAACAGGCTGGCGCCTCGCCCGCCCAGCAGGTAGAGGGCCTGGCCGCTGCCCTGGCCATACTCGACAGGCAGCCGGCGACGGGCCAGGTAGCCGTGGGCGTGCAACAGCATGAGGCGCTGGTTGGCAGTGTTCTTGCTGGGGAAGAGCATCTGCTGGATCTGGGCGCGGCGCAGGACGCGGAAGCGGTAGACGGCGCCGATCAGGGCGAGGTCGCGGGACGTGAGCCGCATGGGAGGCTGGGGGTGAGCATGAGACATGGAACCAGTCTAGCACGCCGCGGGCGCAGGACGCGGAAGCGGTAGACGGCGCCGATCAGGGCGAGGTCGCGGGACGTGAGCCGCATGGGAGGCTGGGGGTGAGCATGAGACATGGAACCAGTCTAGCACGCCGCGGGCGCGCCCCGCAATCCCCGCTTTGCCCTGGGCCGTGTGCCTCTGGCTGACAACAGACCCTGTCGGGGCAGATCACAGCCAACGGGGGAGCCTGGCGAGTCCCACGCGGTGACCCTCTCAACCTGCCACGCCGCAACACCGGCCGATACAGGCGATCAGGCAGAAAGCAGGGAAGCAGGGGGATGCCGTTGGTCTAGCCAACCGTCACAGACCATCACCCTAGAAGCGCACGAGATCCCTGGTCGTAACCCCTGGTCGTTGGCGACCATAGCCAGAACCATGGTGGCGGTGCACCTGGAAGTGGCGATCAGCCTTCCTCCAGGACGCGCACATGGAGGGCGATCCGCGTGTGCAGCAGGGCCTCCAGGGCTCTGGCGATCAGGCCCGCATAATGATCGGCGATCCGTTCCTGCAAAAAGGCGTTGGGCGCCCAGATGGTGGCCTGGCTGCCCTCCAGCACACCCAGGACAGAACGGGCCAGCCAGGTCTCAAAGGCGACCGGTGTGACCTGCTCGCGCACCAGGCCCAGGGCCTGCTCCCAGAGCTCGATCAACCCGGGGTCCAGTCCGCGGGCCTCGGCGACCTGCTGACGCCACGCCTGGCCTAACTGCCCGGCGTCCGCGGGCTCCTGCTCCGTGACTGACGCAGAGTCCTCTGGCTCCGGTGCAACAATCCCCGGAGCCTCTCGGTGCACGCCCGCGCCCTTGACAAAGCGCATGCGGGTGTAGCGGCCCACCTTGATCATCTCGCCTGACGCCAGAAAGCCGATGGCGATCAGTTCGTCGATCCCGGGCTGGAGCTTTTCTCGCACCTTGGCCGGATAGCGATAGTAGGCCATGCCCAGTTGCTGGGAGAGCTGAAAGATGTCGATCTCCAGGCGGCGCGCCTTGTGCAGCTTTTTGTCCAGGAAGCGGTACAGGCGGCGGGCGACGGGGGTGGCCAAGCCGAAAAAGGTGCGCAGGTCCAGTTGCTTGAGATAGCCCGACTGGAGGCTGCGCCAGATCTCCTCCCCCCAGACGACATAGCCGGGGCAGCCCTCGGCCTCCACCACGGTCTGGTCGCCCTCCTGGTAGGCCAGCCAGTAGCGCTCTATCAGGTGAAATCCATTGACGCGCTGCACCAGGCTCTGGCGCTCGGCGTCCCAGAAGGCGCCCTCGGCCACGATGCTGGCCCGCAGCAGGCGCTCCAGGGAACGTTCGACGCTGCGGTAGTGTTTGCTGTCGGTGTCCTCGCCCATCAGCTTGAGGATGCGGTACACGCTGAGCGGCACCCGCCGGTCGGTATAGCCCTGGGCCTGGGTGAGGGCCAGCAGGGCCACATAGACCCGTTCGTCGAACTCGGTGGGCAGGCCCGAGGCGCTGCCGCCCTGGACCACCCAACGCTGACGGCGGCGTTGTCCATCGGCGCCGCCGATCCAGCGCACGCAGGTGAGGCTGCCCAGGCTGGGGGTGCGGGACAGGGTGGCAAAGGGGAACTCGACCAGATTCATCTCGTCGCGTCCCTGGGAAACGTGGCGAATCGGTCTGGTCTGTGATTGAACTTGTGATCCCATAATGTGATTATAGCATTTTATAATTCAGATATCTGTATTATCTGTTTATATACTGTATCCTGCCCCCGCCGTCTCGATGGCGTCTTCCCCGTGGTCTCGATACCGGCTTCCCTGCCGTCCCGATAGGGGGGCAACTCTTCCCCCTGGTCTCGATAGCGCAACGCGGTGCTCTGGTGCCGACACATAGCGGCATGGACGTATGCTTGCACCAAAGCACGCAGGCACGCACGCGGCGCTATGCCTGCACCTCTTCATAGTAACGCACCGGGGGCGGGTCTTCCAGCGCAGATTCGCGGGCGGCGATCTCGTGATCCACAGCCGCCATGGGCCGGCCGCTCTGACGCGCCAGGCTCGCCCGCAAGGTCTCCAGGGCTTCTTCAGAGAGGGTGCGTCCAGGCACGGTGGGGGTGCGTACGCGCCAGACGCGTTCCCGCTCGGGGAGTTGGAGCAGGCAGTGTCGCCGGGGTAGTCGCTGGGCCATCTGAGTGTAACGTTCCCACTGCTCCCCCAACGAGAAAAAGGCGGGGTGCACCCGTGGCCGCTGGCCCTCGTCCTCCACGTCGTGCTTGACCTCGACCAGGTCGGGCAGAAACAGGTCGGGCGCCAGCGCCCCGGCCGTCTCGCGCCCCGAGCTGAACACCGCCCTGATCTGGGCGTTCTCCAGCGCCCCGCGCAGCGTCTCATGGCCGATCTGGCTGAGGGTGTGGTGGGCTAGGCCCAGGTGCAGACGGAACTTGCGGCACTCGGCCAGGATGCGGGCCAGGGTCTGGGCCGAGCCCGTGTTGGCGCAATAGTCCTGGAACTCGTCCAGCAGAAAGGTGAAAGGCCGTCGCTCGGGCAGGGGCGTGTCCTGGCGCGAGAGGGCGGCCTGCTCCAGGCCCGTCATCAGAAGGCTGCCCAAGAGGCGGCGGGTCTCGGCGTCCACCCGGCCCAGGTCGCAGAGCAGGATCTGGCCCCTGTCCATGATCTGGCGCAGGCGCAGGCCGTTCTCGCGGCTGCCCAGGATGGCCTTGAGTCGCGGGTTGATGGTAAAGGCCCCCACCTTGTTGAGGGCCGACTCGATGATCAGGGCCCGCTCCCGGCCCCAGCGCTCAAAGCGTTGGGCGAAAAAGCGGCGCACCTCGGCGTTGCGGCTGCGCTCCAGGAGCGTGCGGCGAAAGGCCGCATCGGTCAATAGGCGGGGCATCTCGACGAGGGTGAGGCCCTGCTCGATCAGGAGCAAGAGGGAGGCCAGGACCAGGTTGGCAAAGCGTGGCGCCTCGCGCAGCGACTCGGGCCAGGCCCGCCGAAATGCCTCCAGCAGGTTCTGGGCGACCACGTAGGGCTCGCCGGGGGCGCGCAGCACATTCCAGGGCATGAGATAGTCGTCGCGCCCTGGGGCAAAGTAGACGATGCGTTGACGCAACCGGGGGCTGGCTGCGAGCATAGGCGACAGTTGATCCAGCAGATCGTCGCACAGGTCCGAGTGGGGGTCCAACAGTCCGCAGCCCTGTTCGAGGACGATGAGCTGGTAGAGCAGCGATTGGAGGAACTTGGACTTGCCGACCCGGGTGCGGCCCACGATATACAGGTGGGTGTCAAAGGCGTCCAGGGGGAGCCTGCAGCGGCGCAGGTGCAGAGGGCCATGGGTGCCGAGGATGAGAGTAGGACGGCGGGAGCCGGGCATGCAGGGGTGGGCGATAGGGCGGGGATCGCCGTGGGCGATTGGGTTAGGTGTGGATGGCGGCGGGGATGTCCTGGGTCTCGGCCAGGCAGGCCAGGGCCAAACCCACCACATCGCCGTAGGTCAGGCCGCGGCCCTGGGTGCGGCGTAGGTGCAACCGGAGCAACTCTAGGCGCTCGGCGTCCTCAAGGGTCAGGGTCAGGGTGGTGCGCACCGTGGCGCTGGGCCGTCCCTGCTCAGGTCCCGGATCGGGCTCACGGGTCGGGGCGCTGAAAAAGGCATCCAGGCCCCGGCCGGGGGCGTCTTCTCTAGGCATGGGCGATCACCTCCTTCACAAAGGCCTCATAGGCCTGGGCGCCGCGGGAACGGGGCGCATAGTCGTAGAGGCAGGCGGCGCGGCCATGCACCTCCTCGACCTGGACATTCTTGGGGATGGTGGTGCGAAAGACCAGGCCGGGAAAGTGCGCCTGGAGGGTAGCCAGCACCTCGCGGGCCACGAGGGTGTGGTCGCAGAGGGTGGGCAGGATGCCAAGGATGCGCAGGGAGGGGTGATCCAGGCCGCTGCGGACTCTGGCCACCGTCTCCTGGAGCTGAGCCAGGCCCTTGAGGGCGAACAGGCTGACCGAGACGGGGATGATCACGGCGACGGAGGCCGCCAGGGCATTGATGGTCAGCAGGCCCAGCGAGGGCGGCGTGTCGATGATGACATAGTCGTAGGGAAGAGGGCGCTTGGACAGCGCGGCGCGCAGGCGGGTCTGGCCGCCGATGGCCGAGAGCAAGTCGACCTCGGCCCCGGCCAGGTCAATGTCGGCGGGCAGGAGGTCGAGGCCTGGCTGGCGCGAGGGGATGGCGACCTGCTCCAGCTCTTTCGAGCCGATGAGCAGGTCGTAGACGGAGCTCGAGAGGTCCTGAGAGCCCACGAGGGCGTAGGTGGCGTTGGCCTGGGGGTCCAGGTCAACAAGCAGGGTACGCTGGCCCCTGCGGGCCAGGCCGGTGGCCAGGTTGACGGCGGTAGTGGTCTTGCCGACCCCGCCTTTCTGGTTGGAGAGGGCGTAGATGTGCATGTGTGAGGCCGTGCCGGCGTGTAGACGCGCATGGGTGCGTGGACACGCCGGCAGCGGTATAGCTTGATTCTAGAATGCGGAGAGGGGTGGGGTCAAGGGGGAGTTTGGCCCAGAACACAGTTTCGAGTGCGAGCCGGCACAAGGTGGATGCGGGCTTATGGTCTTTGGCTAGCCGGACATTCTGACAGATGGCGCTGGGCGCACGGACAGGCGCTTCTCGTCAACCCCTGGGGTAGGCTTGCGGAGCTACCGATAGGCAAGAGCGCCGACTTTACGAGACACTCCCCTTGCTAGATCGTCAGGTCGCCGCGTCGGCGCCCTGCTTCTCTAGAACTCTTGCGGGCATGCCATACCTTGAGGAACTGCCTCTCATCATCATGCAGGCGGACCGGATGGCGATACGAAACCTGTCTAGCCCTCGAACAGGTGCACGGACGAGGCCCGGATTGTGACGCATGCCTGCTGGCCTACGTATAGGCCCATCTCCTGATAGGCTCGTCGAGTCACAAGGCACTCTAGAGAAGGGGGAAGCTCCACAGTGATGTACACCACAGCGCCTCTGTCAGTGATCTGGGTGATGACGCCCCAAAAGTGGTTGCCAACATCTCCCTTCGCCGACCTCGGCATAGCAGGGCCGACCTGCAACTCTTCAGGACGGATAGAAGCAAGGCAAGATCCTTCCAGATCGTCGTTACTTGTGATGCTGATGCCTCCTGTGGAGAACATCGTTCTACCATCTGCGTCCTTGGCCGCATAGCCATTGAACACGTTCATGGCCATGGTAAAGCGCGCCACGAACTCGGAGCTCGGTTGCCGAAAGACCTCATCGGGCAATCCGACCTGCTGAATCTTGCCCTCACCAAGCACCGCAATGCATCCGCCCAGGGTGATTGCCTCCTGAAAGTCGTGGGTCACATGCAGGATGGTGAGCCCCAGGCTCTTGTGAAGCCTGGCAAGCTCCTGCTGCACACCATCACGGCTTTGGGGGTCGAGCGCGCCCAGGGGCTCATCCAGCAGCAGGATATCTGGCTCTGTGACGATCGCCCGCGCCAGGGCTACCTTTTGCGCCTCACCGCCACTGAGCGTCTCTGGCCTTCGATCGAGCAGGTGCTCTATCCCAAGCAGCGCAACCACCCGAGCGAGCGCCGCTGCGATCTTGCCGGAGGGCTCACGGCGGATTCGCAGCCCAAAGACGATATTCTTGCGCACGGTCAAGTGGGGAAAGAGCATCTGGCCCTGGTATACGATGCTTACGCCCCGCTTTTCGGGCTCTATACGAGTGACATCTCTGCCTGCTAACCAGATCTCGCCAGCCCGTATCGGCTGCACGCCGGCTATCGCTTCCAACAGGACCGTCTTGCCAGCCCCTGTGGGGCCGAGCAGCACAAAGTACTCGCCGCGATGGACCGTGAGGCCTACGTCGTCCAGAGCGAACTTGCCGAGTCTGACAGAGAGCTGCCGTAACTCGATCATGGTTGCCTCTCGCGATCCACGAGCACGCGCAATGCGACGAATGCCAGCACGCTGACGACGATCAGAAGCACCGCCACCGGACGGGCATAGTCCAGGCCAAAGGCCTCAAAGCGCTCAAAGACAAGCACCGGCGCGATCATCGGGTGATAGGTGAGAATGACCACCGCGCCAAACTCGCTGATCCCGCGCGCCCACATCATGATTGCTCCGGCGACAATGCTTCGCCATGCCAGGGGAAACGAGATGCGCGCAAATACCTGCCAGGGCGAGGCCCCTAGGGTGCGCGCCACCTTCTCGATCCTGACATCCACTTTGCGAAAGCCCTCCTTGGCGGAATCAATCAAAAAGGGGACGCTGACGAACAGCATGGCGATGACGATGCCGGCCGTGGAATCCACAAAGCTTATGCCTATCTGCTCAAAAGCGCGCCCGATGGCAAACCGGCGCCCGAACACAAAGAGCAGGGCAATGCCCGCTGCCGTGTGGGGCACGACAATGGGGACGTCAATGAGGCCCTCCACCAGCCGTTTGCCGGCAAAATCGTGGCGCGCCAAAAAGTAGGCCAGCGGGATGCCAAAGAGGAACCCAATGAGAGTCGCGATCAGGGCTGCGTACAGAGTCAGCCAGATGGCCTGGGTAACCTGTCTGTCGAATAGCGTCTGGACAAAGATGTCAGGCTCGGCCAGAGATGCCAGTAGCATCTTGGCCAGTGGCCAGGTGATTAACGCAAAAACCACGAGCCCCAAGAGGGCGAATGTGCAGGACAGGCTGTGCCGCCCGTGGGCGAGGCCCCTGACCCAGGCCGCCATGCGCTTCACAAGATGCACACCTACCAAAGGTTCGTGGTTCATAGGCCTGCTGGCCCAAGTTGATTGCTTGCCATGGTGTCTATTGTGGTCGTTGCGCACTATCCATCAGTCGCCACCCAACCCCTTGAACTCATCTGGTACGTGCTCGATGCCATCTATGGTGAACGAGAGGAAGGGTTGGTGCTGTTCAGCAAATATGCCCTGCCCCTCCGGGCCCAGCAGGAACTGGAGGTAGTCAATGGCTTGCTCTGGATGGGGGCTGTTCTCCGGAATCGTCACGCCATAGACAATCTCCTGGCACACAAAATCTGGGATCAGCGTCGCAAACCTCTGGTAATCGATCTTGACGCGCAGATCGTATCCCAGCGACTCAAAGGCGTTGGAGCTCAGATTGATCTCTGGTGCCAACTCTAGGAACGAGAGCCCCCTTTGCTGGGCAACGCTCTTGTACTCAAAGGCATAGTCAATATCACCTGATTCGAGAATGCCCAGAAGGACGACACTGGAGCCTCTGACGCTGACCTTGCGAGGCCGTATGACTTCTGGCACCAGGATCGTGCTCTGACGATCATCTGCCTGTACCACAATGGGATACTCGAAATCGCCCAGAACCCGCTCCATGATGGTATCATCCTGATAGAGCGCCCCGGCCAACCAGAGGGCCATCAGGGCCCGATAGCCGCAGGCATCGAATCGGGGGTCCGGAACCCCCAGCCTCACATCGGGTCGGGCCAGAATCTCGTACCAGTTTTTAGAAGTAATCTCGCCTGCATAGCGGCTGTTTGGGGTATAGGCCAATCCCAGCGTATTGGTGGCGAACCCGATATACCAATCGGCATAGCTCTTCTGGCTGTCTGGTATCTTGGCGCCATACATCATCGCCGGGATCAGCGAGTGATCGGCCACGGCAATGAGATCAGCCTGGGCGCCAAGCTCGGTCACATATCGGATCACCTGAACGCTCCCATGCCCTTCGGTCAGGATCCTAACCCCTGGGTTCTGGGCCTCATAGGCTTTGGCGACCTCGGTGAATGGCACCATCAAGCTACCCGCGCAGATCACTCGTAGCTCGGTTCTTGCTCGGCCTCCGTGGCTGGTGCCGCAGGAGAGCAGGCCAAGTGTCCCAACCCCGACGAGCAAGAAGCAAAGGAGTCGTTGCCACAAACGGCCTTTCATGCGTCTATCTCTCCACGCCGGCGGCCGGCGTCAGGCTGCGTATCTGAAGCCAATTGACCCACTTGACCCACCAGTGCCCTTCGGTGAGCAAGCCGTTGGGATTTGTGACGGCCAGGCGCAGCGGTTTGCCATCCTGATGCAAGAGAGGGCGACCGTCCTGCTCATAGACCAGGACAAACTCGATCTCCCCCTGTGGCACGAACCTCAGACTCTCTGGCTGAAAGGTGTCAATCTCGCCCTGGATTTGCCCATAGTCGAACACCGAAGAGTAGCCATCTTGGGCGCCTACCATCAGAACGTCCAAGGGGCCCATGCCCCCCATCAGTTCGAGCAGAGTCTCAAGTCTCACTCCCTTTAGGCTATATGGCCCATACACGACGCCGACAGAGGAAAAGAACCCCCCGGTGGTCTCAAAGGCAGGCAGCGCCCGCACCTGGTCGTATGACAGGGTCATCTGCTGCCCATCATCGCCAACGAGCACGAGTTCCCAGTCAACCCGCTCGGCCCTGCTAGGGGCATTCCACTCTCGGACCCCCAGGGCCAAGGCGCCAGCCAATAACAACAAGCCTACTGCCAGGAGGAAAAGCGTTTTTCGGGATTCGTGTGGGGCGCTCAGTTTGCTCCCCTCCTTAGCCGCACAAAAGCAATCGTCAGGAACACCAGCCCGATGCCTCCCAACGCTAGAATGAGCCATAGCGCTGGGCTCAGCAGGCCCGCAAGCCCAGAAGGCGCCACATCCTGGCCCACGGTTGGCCCGAGCGCTATGGGAGCTGACACCGCGTCGCCTGCCTGCACAGAGACCTCTCCCGATGGTGCTTTTTGCTGCGAATAGATGACAACCTTTGAGATCCATTTGCCCGAAAGCCCGTTGGTACTGGGCAGGCCCTGGTAATAGTGCTGATACTCTTCCTGGGGCAGGCTAATGCGCATATCATCATTTCCAAAGACGTGCTGCCCAGCCTCGTTCGTCGTGCCGGGCATGAACACGATCTGCATGGCCGTATGATATCCGCCCAGGCCAGGATAGCCTGTGCCATACTTTTCGCCCGATGCCGGCTCTGCGCCATTGAACCACGCCAAGACGATTGGCCCCTGCAAGTCCAAAGGCTCGTAGACGTTCTCATAGGCGAATTCAGTGTGCCAGCCATCCACGGCCACAAGGCTGACCTGTTCGCCTGGGCGCATGCCCCCCACCAACTCGCATAGATCACGGACGGCGGTCCCCTTGACGGCCCCCTTGTCCTTGAGGTTCACCGTCTCCGATGGGTCCCACATATCGCCCTCGAACACCGGGCCCTGGTGGTAATAGTGCGTCACGCCATCGCCATATACAGGCAGGTTCTCCTCCAGCCATTCATAGGACACCGTGGTTTCTGCCAAGATGGTGACGCCATCTATGGCGTATCGGATAACGGCCAGCTCGGTAGTGGCGCCCGAGGCCACAGCCATCTGGGGGGTAGCCATGAGAGACAGCAGCGCTCCCATGGCGAACAGCAGGCGTGCGACTGTTCCTTTCATCCGACCTTGTCCGTTTCACTCATCTGCTCAGCGTCCTTTGCCTTGTTCATGCGTGCCTTGTATGTGCGATATAGGACATAGCCGCCAACATTGGCGGCCAAGATGACCACAGCCACAATCACCAAGGGCATATTCTCTACAAGGGCTCTCTCTAGCCCCCCCTTGCCCGCCGTCTGGAGCACGGTGGTCTTGACCTTGACCCCCAAGGCGACGTTGTTTCCCGCGTCTCGAAGGAAGGTAAGCCTGCCCTCATACTCGCCGTTAGGGATTGATCTGTCGCCGAACAGCTCTAGCTCAATCCGTTGTGACTGCTCTGCGCCTTGAATATACAGTGTGGATGGTTGCACCGAATAGGGCAGGCCCTCGGTGTTGATGTGGATCTGCGCATCCTCGCTGGACGTGATGCGCATGCCAAAGCGTTGGCGCCCGCCCCGATCTAGCTCCAGGCGCAATGAGACCGGCGACACCTTGAAGAGACCTTCGGGGATCGCGGGGGCGGCATCCCTTGAGGCCACCAGGTCCACCGTCTCAAACACGATGCCGGTCGGGAATATCTCCAATACCTGACGGTTGTCATCAGAGATGCGCGCAACCTGGATAAAATCCACAATCACGCTATCGGGATGCACGGTGACCCTGGCATAGCCCAGTGTCTTTGCCAGGCGGTTCTTGATGCCAGGCGGCGCTTCAGTTGCCAGGTCAGTGAGCGCGCCACCGCCCGTGCCCACCACAAAGTGATGCATGCCCTGCACCTGGTAGCGCTCGTAGGCATGAACATGGCCGCTAAAGGCAGCAAGCACGCCTGCCTGAGCAAGCAGATCGCCCCAGTAGCGGCGAGATAGCTCCCAGCCCCCATAGTTTCTTGCATCAGAGCTGTAGGCGGGGTGGTGATAAAACACCAAGTTCCACCTAGCTGGCGAGCGAAGCTCTGATTCGAGCCAGCTCCGTTGAGCCTCAAAATCCGCCCAACTGTTCGTGTCCAACACCAAAAAGCTCGTGCTGCCCGCATCAAAGCGATAGGTTGGCGACGCACCCAAGATATCGAAATAGACAGGCGAGTTGTTCTCGTGGTTGCCGATGACGGGGTATAGGGTCATCTTTGCCAGCATCGCTTTGGCGGCCTCAAAAAAGGCGTTCCAGCCAGCCATATCGTCCGCGTCGTAGATCAGGTCGCCAAGGTGAACGACGAATGCGATGTCGCTCTCCTGAGCAATAGCGTCTGCAACCAGCTTGTGCCGCTCCAACTGGGTAAACCAAGGGGTCTGCTCTTGGCTATCACCATAGACGACAAAAGCAAACGAATCGGCTCCGAGCGTGCGAAAGCCCCCCTCAACAGAGATGGCGCCGCTGTTCGAGAGCCATGCTGCAAGAGAGTGTGCATCATGAAGAGGTATGGGCCCTGGCGCCACCTCTGGCCCAAGGATCCATATCCTATACCGATATTCTGCATCCGGCTGTAGCCTGGCCAGCCTGACCTGGTGAAGCTCTCCAAGAGTCGGCTCGGTCACCAGATCCTGGTATCCGCCGTGCTCCGAGAGATGCTCTTTGGTGCCGTACTGCACAATGCCCCATGTGGGCGTATAGGTTCTCCAGTTGATCACGCTACCAGTCTCGCTAGTGCCTGTGACGTATGGCCCCCATACGGGCGCGGCCAACTCTGCATCGGCGAGGCACAGCGACCCTGGCAGAATCCCTGCCCAAGCCACCACCAGAGATGCAAGCGCGATAGCAGCCCCAAGCCGGAGGGTCAATCCACCGCCTCCGCCCAGAAAACGAGCACCGCGTTCTGGCGGCCTGCCTCTTGCCAATCGAGCGGTACTTTGACCTGCGTATCCAGTTTTTTGGTCTGCTCCTTTTCTAGCGTGGTGATCTCGGCATCAGGGGCATACGCGACGCCATTGATGTAGAGAGAGCGCTCATAGAACTCTTGGGCGATCTCGCCATCGCCCAGGAGCTCGAGTGATACCGAGACCTTTCTGGTGCCGACATTGGTTATGTCTACTTGCACAAGGGGTGAGACCTCGCCCGGCTCAACCTCGCCATAGTCCGCAGCATCTCTGCTCAGGGCGATCCCCACTTCGGGCAGAACCACGTTCGTGGATAGATTCAGCTCGGTGCTCTCTCGACCCGTGCTTGTTCCATCGGAAGACGAGTAGATCGCGATCTGCGAGATATTCTTGATAGAGAAACCGTTGGAAGATGGGTAAGTATCGAAATAGTGCCACCGGTTCTCGGGCAGCGTCTGGCGCATGTCCTCGTTGCCGAACACATGCTGACCGGCTGCGTTTGTGGTCTCGGCGAAAAAGGCCAGCAACATGCCGTCTTCCCAGGTGGGCACATAGCCATCGAGATCCGAGTGCCAGGCCACTACGATCTTGCCCTGCCGGGAGGACGGGCTGTACACATTGGCATAATCAAACGTCTTGCCAAAGCCGTCAATGGCCAACACCCGGACTGTGTCGCCTGCAGACATGCCCCCTACAAGGTTGCACAGATCCTTGAGATCGGTTCCTCTCAGCGCGCCTTTGATCTTGAGATTCACCGTTTCATCCGGATCCCAGAGGTTGCCGGGATCAAAGGTGGGGCCCTGATGATAGTAAACCGTAGAGCCATCGCCCTGCACAGGCAGCAAGGTCTGCATCTCTGTATAGTCAATCGTCCGCTCACCCAACACGGTGACCCCATCGCTGGCATACTTGACGACTCGTATCGAGGTAGTCCCATCTGCCATAATGGGAGGAGCGGGCAGAACCCCTATGGTCAGCAGCAATACCAGTGCAACCAGAATTCTGACCGTTTTGACCAGCATATTGTCCTCCTGCATACGACCCAATCGGTCGCTTGAGCCTGAATCTGGCCATCCCAGGGCCCTCAAGGGGTGTATAGGGGGCGGTTCCCCCTATACACCCTGCCAAACTCACACGAGCGGCGCAAGGGCGCCCTATTGTTTCGCCACCAATGGCAGATATATCCGCTGGGGCTGGGGTAGATTCTCAAGCCGGATCTCGACGACCTGGCTCACCATCTGGCCGCTGGACAGGCCGGCACCGACGACCCGAAGAGGATACCGGTTCTCCGGCAGAGGCTGACCATTCATCAGGTTGGCCACGATGATATCGTCACTGCGTGCAGCCAGGGCGCTCGTCACCGTCCGGCTGTAGCCATCTGAGGCGATCGCCCGGATGTCATAGCCAAGAGTCGCCAGGACATCGCTAAAGGCATCTGAGTCGTCATCATCAACCATGCCTGCCAGTCTCCAGAGCGCAACTCCGTTATAGAGATTGCCAGTGTTGTCTTCCCACTGGGCCGGGTGCGCCGTGGCCATGGCGATAAAGTCCTCGGCCGAAAGCGTTGTGGTGATGGCCCCGGTCAGATCCAATTCCCAATCGGGCGGCGGCGTTGGAAGGTCCAGGAGTTCGATCCTTACGATCTTGCCGACTCTCTGTGAACCCGAGGTCAATGCACTGCCCATCAGCCGGAGTGGATAGCGAGCCTCGGGCAACGGCTGACCATCGAGGGTATTGGCCACGATGATATCGTCATTACGAGCCACATCGGCGATCTCAAAGGTGCGGCTATAGCCATCTGAGGCGATCACCCGCACCTGGTATCCCAGAGCCGCCAGCTCATCGTTGAACGCGTCTGCCCCGTGAGCGTTGTCATCATCCACCCAGCCCACCAGGAGCCAGAGGGGAAGTCCTTTCCATGTGCCATCGGCATCGGTGTATTCGACGCCATGACCAGGGCAGAGCACGGCGCTTACGAATTCGGCCTGCGTCATGACATAATCAGTGGCTCCGGATAGCTCCAGGGTCCAGGTTTCGATCTCGGGTATGTTGAGAAGGTTGATCCGGGCGATCTTGCCCACCCTTTGCGAGCCCGAGGTCAGCGCATCACCGACGAGCCGGAGAGGGAAATGGTCGTCAGATAGCGGAGCCCCATTGACCTTGTTGGCGACGATATAGTCTGAGGATCGGGCTATGTCCTCACTGCGAAAAGTCCGGGTGTAGCCATCGGATGCTTCTACCTCTATGTCATAGCCTGCCTCGGCCAAGGCATCATTAAACGAGCCGATGCCATGGACGTTGTCATCATCGGCAAGCCCAACCAGCCACCAGAGGGGCAGGCCGCTCCAGACATTGCCGCCGCCGTCGGTCCACTCTACCACCTCGTGGCAAGCAAGGGCATTCTCAAACCAGGTCTGCCCGACGGTGGTGGTAACGGCCCCAGTTACGTCAATGGACCACGCCTCTGAAGCCTGGGAATAGATATTTACCTGGTTAATCCACTTGAGCGATAGCCCATTGGCAGAGGGGTACTGGATGACACCATCCACGAAATAGTGCCAGTTCTCCTCGGGGAGATACGTGCGCATATCCTCATGGCCAAAGACGTGCAACCCAGCACCATTGGTGGTCTCCACCATGAACACGAGCTGCATGCCGGCGTCGAACGTGGGCACATAGGCGCCATCCGTATAAAGTGGAGCGCCATCCCCGGCATTCTTGGTGTACCAGGCAATCACGACCTTACCCTGGCCAGGTGCGGGGTTATAGATGGTGTCGTACTGAAACCGGTCGCTATATCCATCAAACGACTTGACTTGGATCTGGTCTCCGGGCTCTGCGCCGCCCACGAGTTCCACCAGGTCCTTTACATCGGTTCCCCTGACGGCCCCTTTGTTCTTGAGGTTGACGGTTTCAGCAGGATCCCAGAGGTTCTCAGGCTGAAAAGTCGGGCCCTGGAAATAGTACTGGGTGGTGCCATCCCCCTGTACCGGTAGTTGGGCTTCCATCTCTTGGTAGGTCAGAATCGCCTGATCTATGATGGTCACACCATCGGCAGCATACTTGGTCACCGTGATGCTTGTCGTCCCGTTGCTGGCGGCAGAGACATCGCTCGCCAGGGTTGGCGCTGGGGCTGCAAAGGCCCATGCCAGGTTGGCCACGAGGAGCAGGCTGACGGCAATCCAGAAGAGTTGTCCCTTTTTCATCTCACATCCTTTCGAGAGGCAAGTTACTGCCAAAACCTATCCTCAAACCTCTATCCCGTTTCTGGCTGCTAGAGCGCTCTGTCGCTGGCCACCTCCTCTTGCCTCCAAGGACGCCGACAGTTGCTCGGCGAGTCATCCCAGTCGCAGGGAGCACTGTGCCTTGACTGGAACTGAGCCGCCTCCTCCGGGTGTCGCCCTGCGCTAGATTGCCGGGCATGCGTCTGCATCCAAGGCAACACAAAGCCGGCGCCCCCGAGTTGGAAATGCCCGAATAGGGTCGGGCAAAGGCGCCGGCCATGATAGACCCTGCCTCGTTCTCCTTTCCAAACACGGGGGGCATGCGAGTTTCCTTGCATACCGTTTTCTGCCGAATGCGGCAGAGCGACCGCTTGGCCATGGCGCTGTGCTTTGCGCTGTAGGCTCGGCGGTTCGGAGAAGCGGCTATAGAATTGTACGATGCCGTTCACACCTCTTTGTGTGATCGCACGTGAACTTAACACACCCTGGAATCGGTGTCAAGCGAAGGCATAGAGAGCGTTGAAAGAGTGTCGGGCAACCTGCCTCTGGGGGTCAGGATGGGTAGCGTGTCTGCAGCGATAGGTTAGGAGGGCGCATGTCTCAGCCAAGACTACAAGAGACCGGGCAAGACTCATTCTACGGCGACTATCTCTACGAGCGGATCGTACCGCAGGATCATTTCCTGCGGAAGCTGCGCGAGTTAGTGCCTTGGCAGCGCTACGCCTATCGGCTTCTCGAGCATTATCGAGGCAAGGGGATGAGAGGACGCCCCCCGATTGACCCCGCCATTGTGCTCAAGATGCTGCTCTGGATGTATCTCGACAACCACCAAACAGCGGCTCAGGCTTCGCCCGTACGCTCCAGGCGCGACAACTGATCGCGTACGCGTAGCAAGAATTCGCCCGGGCGAAGCACGGTCACGGATGGGCAGCCGGGTTGATAGTGGCGCACATGGAACGTGATCAGCCATGGGCAACCCGCTTGCGCCGCCGCCACCAGGATGGGTAGATCCTCGTCATGCGCCAAGCCCACATAGGGCTTCAGATCCGCTGGTGCTGGGTCGGGCAACACGCGTATGCAACGGCTGACGATGGTCTGGAAAATGGGTAAAGCATCAGGGAGCTTGGCCTGCAGATTGCGCTGCACCTCGGTGATGACTTGGTCGCACGTCAACGCCTCTAGGAGCGTGATCTCGGCCAGCCGCAGGATTACCAGGCTGGCGCCGTGTTCGCTGGGCGAGGCGCAAGCGGCCAGCAGGGCGTCCGCGTCCAAAAAGACGCGCGGCTTACTGCGCGGCTGAGTCATCGGCGCGCCGTTCCTCGGTGTAGCGCTGGCGCTGCTCGCGCAGCCCATCCAGCAGCTCTTGGGTGCTCAAGCCCGCCTTGGTGCGCAAGAGTTCAATCTCGCGGGCCAGCTCGGGCACAAGCGGCACCATGGGGGTGAGCACCAGCACGCCGTCCAGATCTACCAGGTAAAAAGTGTCTCCCTGTTTGATGTCGTATTTGTCGCGCAGCGCGGCAGGCAGGGTCAGGGTGCCTCGCTGTCGCACCTGAATGGCGGTGTCCATGTTGACCTCCGACGTCTGCAATGCAGATGATTCAGTAAATCAGTTCTATGATACCACTAGCTTCAGGGATGCGCAAGGCGTCACTCGGCTTTCAACCTTGGCCAGAGGTAGCAAGTCATCCGGATGCTCTGGTTTCTAACTTTCCCCCAGTGCGCTCGGTAGTGGCTCCTAGCCGTGATCCCACTGCCGCCCAGGATATCGTAGCTTTCGGTACGTACCGAGTTTCGGAAGACTGGCTACCCGCAGAGCTCCACCTGCGGCACTTGCAGGGACTCGTAGACCCCGGTCTCGCTATAGTGAAGGCGCCTGCACACCCGGTGTCTCCTCCCACGCAATCTCGCTCTGCCTCCACCCCGAATCGTTCGTCGGCATAGCATCGGTGTGCGTCTGTGGCCGGGGCGCACCGGCATCTTGGTGCGCCGGCGCCTCTGCGCGGGCGAACAGGTTCCCGCAGCGCAGACACTGGGCGTGGAACTCTTTCGTGCCTACTCTGACGCTCTGGCAGCCGCAGCTCCACTTGTGCATCGTCGAGCGCCCCTGGGGACGCGCCTCGGGGTCGGCCCACCAGTCCAGGGGCTTGCCCTTGGGGCTCACGACCGGCTCGGCCAGGGGGGCGGGCTCGGGCACGTCATAGGCGCGCAGGAACTCGGCAAAGCGCCCATCGGCGGGGCGCACATGCACCCCCGCGCCGATCAACGGGTGCAGCCCGATGGCCTCGCAGGCGCCCACAAACTCCTCGTTGTGATAGTTGCGGGACACCGGGTGCTGGCCATAGTTCTGCTGCCAGAGGTGCACATACTCGTGCATCAGGGTCTCCAGCGTCTCCCAGAGGGGCCGCTCCAGGTGCTTGACGTTGAAGGTGATCTCGTAGAGCAGGCCCTGGGCGTTGCGGCGCAGGGTGTAGGCCGCCAGGACGCGGTGGTCCATACGCTCAAAGCTGAGCACGGCCTCGGGCATCTGACGCTGCCAGAAGCGGTCGTTGAAACGGTCGGTCCAGACATAGAGCTGGGAGGCGATCTCCTGCCACTCCCAGTCATCGGCGGCCTCTACATGGCGGCGGATGGCCTCCTGGGGCGTGGGGAGGGGGCTGCGTTCTCTCATAGGCGATAGGGCGATCACCGGCGCGCAGCGAAGGGGCAGGGGCATCACGGCGACCCGGGTCGCGCAGTGTGATAGGTACTATAAGAAACATTATAACACTAGCAATAGCGCCCACACAAGCCAGGCGTGCGCCTGGCTTGTGTGGGCCCCTTGGCAACGGCTATCGGCCCTTTTCGACCTCGCGGAGGGCATAGACGGCGGCCAGGTAGATCAGGGCCAGGCGCTCGGCGGCGGGGAGGGACACGAGGTCGCGAAAGGGCGGCAACTCGGGGGGCAGCTCCCAGGCGGCGAGAGGCTCGGGCTCCAGGTAACGGTAGCGGCCCTCGGGCTGGCAGCGCTCCAGGCAGACGTCGTGGAGCCGGTTGCCGCACCAGACGCAAATGGCGGCGTTGCGCTCCCCCTTCATCGGGAGATCCCCCGCATTGTTGACAGGCGGGCGTACCTGTCTAGACTGGTGCGCGAGGGGGAGCGGCGCCCTGACGTTAACAAGCCAGCCGCCCGAGAGGAGGTGACCATCATGGCATCATCGAGGCACGTGACCTCCCCGGGCCCCTGGACGAGAGCCCGCCTCCGCGACAGGCTGCGTTGGCTGGTGCGCGACGTGTTGCGCACCGCCATCCAGCAGGTACGCGGCCCGACCCGATCCGGTGCGTCCACCCCGCGCGCAACTGCGGGCAGGGCATACTGGACGCGGGATCGGCGGGGACGCTGGGTACTGCATGTGCCCATCACGCCCCCATAGGCCTCGTCCGGCCCACGGTGCAGGCTGGGGTCTGGCTCGCGCCGGACCCCCCTCACCCCAGCGCGGCAGACGATGCATGTATCCATGATACCACCTCACGCGTGTGTCCCGGCTCCCGATCCCCCCAGCGCCAGATGGGCGCCGTGAGAAAGGCGGCGCTGTCCTCGATCAAGCCCACCAGGTAGCAGTCCCGGTAGGGATCCTGATGGATCGCCTCCAGGAGTGCGTCCGCCTTGCGGCGGCTGGTGGTGAACCAGAGCACGGCGGCAGGGACGCGGGTGCGCTCCCAGTAGGCGCGATAGCGGGCCAGCTTGCCCCTGAGCTCCGGGCCGGTGGGCATGGCCGCCGTGAACTCGAGGTAGGCCTGGCGGGGAGGCGTCTCGGGATCGGCCCCGGTATAGACCGCCAGCCAGCCGTCGGGCTGCATGCCCAGGCGCTCCAGCTCCAGCCAGCGGGCGTTCCGCCAGTGCAGGCCCCAACCCAGGCGCTGGCATTGCAGGCGCGCCGACACATACAGCCCCGAGAGGGTCAGCTCGTGGGACATCATCAGGGCCGGCGTGGCCACATCGTCCCCCGCCACCCCGGCCACCCGATCGGCCGTCTCCCGGTCGCAGAGCCCCTGGGCGGCCACGTAGCGGCGGCCCTTAAGGCCCAGGTAGTAGATATCGGGCTCGTTGGGGCCCGCCTCCCGCTTGCGCACATAGTCCAGATCGAACAGGTAGCGCAGGCGCTGGCGGGCATGGGACGAGTCCTCGCGGCCAAAGAGCAGCCTGCCGATCTGGCGGTTGGTCAGGTAGCGCGCCTCAAAGACGGCCACCACCGCCTGCAGGTCGCGGGCGGTCAGGCGGATGCGCTGACGGGGACGCCGGGCAAAGCGCGGGCTCGGATCAGTGCTCATGGCGTCCTCCCGAACTGCATGCGGGCCATGGCGCGGGCGGCGGGGCGATCCTCGGCCTCGAACAGGCCCCGCAGGCGCTCCTGGCGCTCGGCGATCTGCTGCAGGATGCCCTCCTTGCGCATGCCGGTGCGCCGCAGGTGGGCGATCTCGAAACGGCGCAGCTCCCCATGATCGGGCTCGTCCATGAGCACCTCGGGAGTGAGCCAGACCTGGGGCGGCTCGCCGCCCAGCTTGTCCCAGAGCACCACCTGGCGGTAGCCGAGAGACATAAAGCGGCGCTCGTGCTCGTTCACCTCGGCGGGCACCGGCAGGTACTCGAAGGCGCCCAGATTCCAGTTGTAGCCCGCCACCACCCGGCCCGTCACGGGGAACATGAGGCGGGCCAGGATCTCGGCGTCGGCGGTATTGTGGAACACCGAGTAGTAGCGGGCGTTGTTCAAGGCCGTGTCCCGCAGGTGCAAATCCAGGTGGCCGCCCAGGCTGCGGCACATCTGGTTCAGCGACTGCATCACCAGGGTCAGCCACAGGTTATAGGCCCGCGAGGTCTCCAGGATCACGTCCAGGGGGCCGGAATGGAAAAAGCGGGCCTCGTCCAGGATCAGGCGGTAGGGACGGGAGCCGGGCGGGCGCTGCATGCAGGCGTAAAAGATACGGGTGGCGATCAGGTTGCCCAGCAGGGTCGTGACTGTGTCCGAGAGCAGGGCGTAGGGCAGGTTCACAAAGAGCCAGTGGCCCTCGTTCACCACTTGGCGCAGGTCGAGGCCGCCCGCGTCGACGGCGCAGAGGGTCATCAGCAGGCGCTCGTCGAACAGATACTGAAAGATGCGGCCCTCGGTGGACTGGACCCACTCGCGCCTGGCGTTGGGCGTCCAGGTGGGCCACTGGTCCTCCCAGAAGGTGCGGGTGCCTGGGTGACGCACCTGGGGCAGGAGCGAGCGCACCAGGGGGTTGTGGGTCTCCAGCACCCGCTTCTTGCCATCGAAACGATAGCTGGGAGCAAAGAGCAGGGGCAGCTCGGCCAGGGTCAGCTCCCCCTGCCCGCCCTCCACCAGCAGGCCGATGGCAGCGGCCATCACATTCTGCATGCGGTTGGCCTCGGCCAGCTCGAACCCGGACTGGCCGCGGATGTGGGAGACCAGGGCGTTGGCCAGCAGGGCCACCCGGTCGGGATCGCTGTCGGCGAACTCGGTCAGGGGGTCGAGGGCGTTACAGGCCAGGAGATGCTCGCCGCGGGCGATGGGGTTGAGGAACAGGATGCGGTCGGACAACGCGTCCCAGAGGGCCTCTCCCTGCGTCGTAGCGCACAAAAAGTTGAGCAGGGACAGGTAGGTATCGCCCTTGGGATCGATGTAGCAGCAGGGGCGATCGTGGAGCATGCCCTGGACGATGCGGTAGAGGGTCCAGTAGGACTTGCCCATCCCGATGGTGCCCAGGTTGAGCTCATGGCCAGAGCGTAACAAGTATGGCATGGCGCAACTCCTTTACAGGTTGAGGGGCAGCTTGGGCTCGCCGCCGCCGCGCCGGGGGAAGGACGGCAGGGGGCCGATGCTCCAGTCGTGGTCGGGGTCGGCGATCAGGCCCAGACCGATGCCCAGGCCCACGGTGGCGGCAAAGGTGATGATCACCCAGGGCTGGTTGCGCACCATGGCCATGAGGGACACGATGCCCACGCCCAGCAGCAGGCCCACGACGCCCATGATCAGGCCGCGGGCCAGGGGATCGTCGGCCAGCTCCAGGTCCTCGAACTGCTCGTCCACCCACTCGACGGTGTAGACAGCCCCCTGGATGCAGAGCCTGACGGCGGCCTGCAGGCTGTAGACCAGGACCTCCAGGGCGTAGAGGATGGCGTCCCGCAGGATCCAGATCAAAAAGGCGATCAGGGCCAGCCCGGCCAGGATGGCCAGCATCACGATCACAAAGACAGTTTCCAGCATAGCTCTCCCTTCCATACCCACTTACCTGCAGCCCACCCCGCTCGCGGAAAAGCGGGCGGCTCCGAATGAGTGAGGCGACAAGCCAAGATCGGCCAAAGCACAATATCTGGTGGTAGAGGGGGAGGCGGGGCACTAGGGCTAGTGTGCCCGCCTCCCTTGCATCAGAACCGGTGGCCTCAGGCCGCCCGGTCAGCCGACCGGACAGCGGACGGGACAGCGGCTGTCCCATCGGTTGTCCGCCCTGCGAGGGCGGCGCGCTGGGCCTGCTCGCGCTCGTACTGCTGTTCGATCACGACCATCTGCTGCTGGGTCAGCAGCACCTGCTCCTCACAGAGGGCATCGATGGCGGTGATGGTCTCGTCGTGGGCGCGCTGCATGCGCTGGCGCCAGGTGCGCTCGTGATGCCAGACGCCCAGCCGGCGGCAGCCCTCCTCGACCTGGTCGATGAGCCAGGCGCAAAAGGGGATCACGATCAGCTCAAAGAACTTGAAGAGCAGCCAGCCTGCGGCGAACAGGGCGCCAAAGGCAACCACCAGGGCGATGCCAAAGCCGGTGCTGATGAGGGCGCCGATGAAGTCGTCCATGTCACAGTTCCTCCGTCTGACGCTTGATATGCAACTCCGACAGGGCCAGGATGCCCGCTGCCATCTGCTGCAGGCTTTGGGCCACGACCTGGCCCATCATCTCGTTCATCTCGGGGTAGCGCGACCGGCCGTGGTAGATGTCCATGATGTCCTCTTGCCCGCGGTCAAAGGAGGAGAGGGCATACGTGCCCACCGAGCGCACCGCCTCGATGGCCACGCCGAACTTGGCGGAGCGGAGAGCGATGAGGCTCAGTTCGCGCTGGGCCTCTTGGGCCTCGCGGCGGCTGCGGCGGTCATGGCCTGTGGGCCGGATCTCGGGCACGCTGATAGAGGTGGTGTAGACCTTTTGCACCATCGCGAGAGAGGGCAGATCGAGCCTGCCGGGGGCCTGCTTGCCGGCCTGGGCGCTGTCTGGCTCGCCCTGGCCGTTGCTGCCCGCCAGGCGCCGGATTCGCTCGTGGACATTGTCAGCCATCTCGATGCTCCTTCTGTTGCTGTTCCTGATCTGGATCGATCACGCGGTAGCTTACGTCAATGGCATCCTCCTCGGGCGGCGTGCGGCCGCCCTGCTGGGGCTGGAGCTGGGGCAGCGGCACCCGCTCCAGCCAGCGCTCCAGGGTCTCCTGGGCGACGCGCGCCCTCTTGCGGCGGAACACCCGCCTGCCGATATTCCCGATGGCCTCGCCCGCTTCGTGCAGAATCTCCATGGCATCTCCTTTCAGTCATCTGCCTCACGCCCATCTCAGTCGAACTCGCCCCTATCATGTCAGACTTGACATGCATGGCAACGCAGCCGGGCTGCAAGGATTTGCACCTGTATTGCACAGATTGCGACTTGACTTTAGAATCGCGCGAGGAGGTAGCGCCATGCCCGAATACCGACGTGAGTTACCGGGAGACCTGCTGGACGCCTTGCTGAGGCAGCACGAACTAGCCAACGTCGCGGAGTTTGATCGCGCTCACCAGAATCGCATCGCTCGCGCCATGGAGCGGAGTCTGGGCGAGATGACTTCTGAGGAGCAGGATAGCCTGTGGGAGAGGCTCGCCCCGAGCTATCACAAGTGGACCAACCGCTTTGCGATCATGTGGGATCCCAACGTGTCGCCCATGCAGTGGCGCGCTATGTTTACTTTGGAGAACCTCGACGCGCTCCTTTTTGCCGGCTGGCTCGATGAGGGATCTGACCTGCATCGACACTTCCTGCAGGCGATTGATCTCCAGAACATGCTTAAACTAAGAAAAACGTATAAAGGAATAGAGCAGGAGCTCGCTTTCCAACAGAGCCTGGACCTCGCGCAGGTCTATGACCAGCTCGCCTGGGCGTTTGCAGATTTTGTGCGGGGCCATCCGGAGACCCGAGACTGGTCGTTCGACCAGATCGGCCAGTTCGCCAAGATGTATATGGAGAACACGATGCCCACTCTGGCGGCCATCGGTCTGATCGATCTTCCTGACGACTGGCGAGAGAGGCTGATTCACACAGGCCGCACGCGCGGCTCGGCTTCCGAGGATGGCGACGAATCGAGTCTGCTGCTGGCATCGGTACGAGAATGGGCAGCGTTGATTCTGGCCGACCTGCGACCAGATGGCTCCGATGCGCATTCGGCTCAGGGCCAGCAGGTTTGACAGGGGGCTTCTGGCGCCTATAATGAGTGCCGTCTTGGGGACTCATAGACTCGCTCGGAAGGGCACAAGTCTTTTGGTCGTCAATGGGTGTTTTAGGGCCGCTAGCTCAATTGGCAGAGCCACTGACTCTTAATCAGTTGGTTCCAGGTTCGAGTCCTGGGCGGCTCATGTAGGAAGGGGTGCATCCGACGCCCCTTGTCTGAGAGAGCGCACAGCAGCGCCTTCGGGACCGCCTCACCTGTGTGGGGCGCCGAGATCTCACGGGTTCGCTATGGCCTCTCGCTCTTTTGGGGGGAAGTGTCGGAACTGGCAGACGAGCGTGACTTAGGATCACGTGGAGAAATCCGTGAGAGTTCAAGTCTCTCCTTCCCCATTGGGACCGTGCGGAAGTGGCTCAGTGGTAGAGCATCTCCTTGCCAAGGAGAGGGTCGCGAGTTCGAATCTCGTCTTCCGCTCTGATCGCACTATACGGACCGTTCTGATCGCTGGCCCCCTGGCGTACACGCGCCGGTTCGCGGAGCGTCTGTGGGCCGGCTTTTTCTGCGTCTAGCCAGGCCCCAGTTTCGACTCGCCAGGGGCTATGGTATAATGCCTACCGTCATGGTCAGGCAGAGCGCACCGCCAAGCCTTGTTCGAGAAGGAGCATCCCTTGAAAGTCACGACCGAAACTGTGGCCCCCCGCGAGGTCCTCTTGACCATCGAGCCCGACGAGCAGACCATCCAGCGCGCCATGCGCCGCGCTGCCCGCGAGCTTTCGCGCTATCGCCCCATCGCAGGCTTCCGCCCTGGCAAGGCGCCTTTTGGCATGGTCGAGCGCGTCTTTGGGCGCCAGGCCATCCTGCACGAGGCCCTGCACGCCATCGCCCCCGATCTCTACCAGGAGGCCATCCGCGAGGCCGACATCCGGCCTTATGAGCAGACCCTGCTCGATATCGAGTCTGAGGAGCCCCTGGTGCTCAAGCTCAATGTGCCCCTGGTGCCCCAGGTAACCCTGGGCGATTATAATGAGCTTGCCATCGAGCCCGAGCCTGAGGTCGTCATCACCGATGAGGATATCCAGGAGCAGCTCGAGATGCTGCGCCGGCAACACGCCGAGATGCGGCCTGTGGAGCGCCCCCTGCAGATGGAAGACCAGTTCACGGCGCTGCTGACCCGCACCGTGGATAGCGAGGTGCTGGAGCGCAACCAAGAGGTCGTCATTGACATGACGGATGACGTGGATCCGGCCGGCTTTGCCGAGGCGCTCTTGGGGGCTGTGGTCAATGAAATTCGCGAGTTCAGCCTTACCTTCCCCGAGGACCACGACGACGAGGATCTGGCCGGCAAAAAGGTGGATTACCGCGTGGCCATCGGCGAGATCCGCGAGCTGCGTCTGCCCGAGGCCGATGACGAATTCGCCAAGACGGTGGGCGACTATGAGACGCTGGAAGAGCTTGTCAAAAGCATCGCGGATGAACTGCGTAGCGCGCGCGCGGAAGAGGCTGCCTCCAGCGAGCGTCGCCGCGCTTTGGATGCCCTGATCCCGCTGGCCGAGATGGAATACCCCGCCGCGGCCCTGGAGCGCGAGATCGATCGCGTGCTCAACCAGCAGCGCCGCCGCTTTTTGCAGATGGGCTTTTCGCTGGAGGGGTACCTGCGCATACGTGAACAGACCGAGGAAGAGTTGCGCGAGGAGCTACGCCCGGATTGCGAGCGCAACCTCACCCAGCGCCTGACGCTCATCGAGTATGTGCGCCGGGAGGGGATCTCGCTGACGCCGGAAGAGGGCACCGAGGCATTTACCAGGTACACCAATGCGATGGTGGCAGCCTATCGCGATCAGGCGCCCGAAAGGGTGCGCGAGGAAGTGCAGCAGGGCGCCCTGGATATCGCCTATGAGGACTCGCTGCTCTTCAAGGCCTCGCAGCATCTGGCCGACCGGTTGACCGGCAGGCTGCCCGCCGCGGAAAGCGCGGAGGATGCCGTGGAGCCCGATGCGGATCAGACGCCCACTGAGGACGTCGAACCCGAGACCCAGGAGCCGGACGAGGCGCCTGCTGAGGAATAGAGCCTGCAAGTTGAGCGGGGCGCTTTGGGCCCCGATACCAGAGGAGGTGGAGCATGCATCTGAACGCACTCGTCCCCATGGTCATCGAAACGACCGGCCGCGGCGAAAGGGCCTATGATATCTATTCGCTCTTGTTGCGAGAGCGAATCATCTTTCTGGGCACCCCCATTGACGATCAGATCGCCGGCCTCATCGTGGCGCAGATGCTCTACCTCGATCGCGAGGATCCCGAGCGCGAGATCAGCCTGTATATCCAGTCGCCGGGCGGCGTCATCTATGCAGGGCTGGCGATCTATGACACCATGCAGGTGATCCGCGCGCCGGTCTCGACCATCGCCGTGGGCAGCACGGCCAGCATGGGCACGGTGCTGCTGGCGGCGGGCGCGCCCGGACGCCGTTTCGCGCTGCCGCACGCCACCATCCATATCCACCAGCCCCTGGGCGGCGCCCGGGGCCAGGCCAGCGACATCCAGATCCAGGCCGAGGAGATCATCCGCCTGCGCAAGATGCTCAACAACATCCTGGCCGAGCATACGGGCCAGCCGCTGGAGCGCATCGAGCGCGATACCGACCGCGACCTCTTTATGGATGCCGAGCATGCGGTCGAGTACGGCCTGGTGGACGAGGTGATCTCGCCTGTGCGGGCTGGCAAGGAAGCAGAAGCATGAGCCAGGGCCACGAGCGCCCCACATGCTCCTTTTGCGGGCAGCCCGAGCACCGGGTGCGACGGCTGATCTCAGGGCCGAACGCGGTCTATATCTGCGATGGCTGCGTCAACCTGTGCAAGCAGATCCTGGATGCGGGCCGGGCGGCGCCCGAAAAGCGCGGCCTCACCCGCGAGGATATCCCCTCGCCCCGCGAGATCTATGACGCGCTGGGCGAGTTTGTCATTGGGCAGGAACGGGCCAAGCGCACCCTGGCCGTGGCCGTCTATAACCACTACAAGCGCGTGCTGGCAGGCATCGAAGAGGATGATGGGGAGATCGAGCTGCAAAAGAGCAACGTCTTGATCATTGGCCCCACCGGCTGCGGCAAGACCTTGCTGGCCCAGACCCTGGCCAAGAGCCTGGATGTGCCTTTTTCCATCTCGGATGCCACCTCGCTGACCGAGGCAGGCTATGTGGGCGAGGATGTGGAGAGCATTTTGCTGCGTCTGCTGCACAATGCCGATTTCGATCTCGCCCGCGCCTCGCAGGGCATCATCTATATTGACGAGATAGACAAGATCGCCCGCAAATCGGGCGACAACCCCTCCATCACCCGTGATGTTTCGGGCGAGGGCGTGCAGCAGGCGTTGCTCAAGATCCTGGAGGGCACCGTGGCCAATGTGCCTCCCCAGGGCGGGCGCAAGCACCCCCATCAAGAGTTCTTGCAACTCGATACCACCAACATCCTCTTTGTCTGCGGAGGCGCCTTTGATGGGTTGGTGGATGTCATCCGGACGCGCACCCGGCGCCAGTACGCCATGGGCTTTGGTTCCCGCTCCGAGCTGCACCACGAGCCCACCGATATGGAGCTGCTGAGCCAGGTGGCGCCGGAGGACCTGCTCCAATATGGCCTGATCCCCGAGTTCATCGGGCGGCTGCCGGTCATCGTCACTGTGGACCCCCTGGGGCATGGCGATCTGGTGCGCATCCTGACCGAGCCCAAGAACGCGCTGGTGCGCCAGTTCCAGCGCTTGTTCCAACTGGATAACGTGCGCCTCGAGTTCACCGAAGAGGCGCTCCAGGCCGCCGCGCGCGAGGCGATGCGCAGCAACATGGGCGCCCGCGCCCTGCGCGCCATCCTGGAAGAGACCCTCAACGATGTCATGTTCGACCTGCCCTCGCGCCCCGATATCGATCATTGGATCGTGACGGAGGAGCATATCCGGGCGAGGTCCAGCGGAACATCGTTCCTGACCAGGGATTCGGGGCGGGAGGCTGCCTAGCCTCGCCCTGGCCCCAACATTGCGAGCGTACAGGGCGGCTGAAGACTCTTTTTCAGCCGTCCTTTGTTTACTGATTCCACATTCTTTTGACACTCGCTGGCCGATCATATAGAATCGGTCGGTACAGATTGGCGCAACAGGAGGCCCTGATGATCAGCAGCGCAGAGATTCGGTCCCGCTTTTTGCAGTTCTTTGCAGAGCGCGGCCATACCATCGTGCCAAGCTCTTCGCTGATCCCCGGCAACGATCCCACCCTGCTCTTTGCCAACGCCGGCATGGTGCCGTTCAAGGATGTGTTCCTAGGGCAGGAGCAACGCCCCTACAAGCGCGCCGCCACCGCCCAAAAGTGCATGCGCGTCAGCGGCAAGCACAACGACCTGGACGCGGTGGGCCCCTCGCCCCGGCACCACACCTTTTTCGAGATGCTGGGCAATTTCTCCTTTGGCGACTATTTCAAGGCTGAGGCCATTGACTATGCCTGGACCTTTTTGACCGAGGTGCTGGGGCTGGATGTGGACCGGCTCTATCCCACGGTGTACCTGGAGGATGACGAGGCCCACGAACTCTGGTGCGCGCGCACGGGCCTGCCCGCCGAGCGCATCACCCGCCTGGGCATGAAGGACAACTTTTGGGAGATGGGCGATACGGGCCCCTGCGGCCCCTGCTCCGAGATCATCTATGACCGTGGCCCCCAGGCTTGCACCTGTGGCCGCGCGGATTGCAGCCTGGCCCACGAATGCGACCGCTGGCTGGAGCTGTGGAACCTGGTGTTCATGCAGTATGAAAAGCTGCCCGGCGGCGAGATGGTGCCCCTGCCCAAGCCCAGCATCGATACCGGCGCCGGGTTCGAGCGCATCACGTCCGTCTTGCAGGGCGTGGACAACAACTATGACACCGACCTGTTCATGCCCATCATGCAGCGCACCCGCGAGCTGCTGGGCCACGACGAGGCAACGCGTCTGGCCAATCTGACGGCCTATCGCGTCATCGCCGACCACAGCCGCGCCTTGGCCTTTCTGATCGCCGATGGCGTGCTGCCCGGCAACGAGGGGCGCAGCTATATCGTGCGGCTGATCCTGCGCCGCGCGGCGCGCTTTGGCCGCTTTCTCGGCTTTCGCGAGCCCTTTTTGGCCGAGACCGCCTCGGTGGTCATGGACATCATGGGGCACCACTATCGCGAGCTGGAGCAGCGGCGCGCGTTCATCTGCGATGCTATCACCCAGGAGGAGCGGCGCTTTCTCACCACCCTGGAGCAGGGTCTTGGAAGGCTGGACGAGCTGGCAGAGCAGCTTGGCGCGCGCGGCGAGAGCGTGATCCCCGGCGCCGAGGCGTTCCGCCTGTACGACACCTATGGATTCCCCCTGGAGCTCACCCGCGACGCGGCCCAAGACCTGGGCCTGGCGGTGGACGAGGCGGGCTTTGGCGCCGCCATGGAGGAGCAGCGTGAGCGGGGGCGCTCGGCCCAGCAGTTCGCCCAGGATAGCCAGGCCGATCTCTACCGCAAGCTCGATCTGCCCGCCACCGAGTTCCTGGGCTATGAGGCCTGGGAGGCCCAGGCGCGGGTGCTGGCCATCGTGCGCGCGGGGGCCAGCGTCCAAGAGGCCGCCGAGGGCGACGAGGTCGAGGTGATCCTGGATCGGACGCCCTTTTACGCCGAATCGGGCGGCCAGATCGGCGATACGGGCGAGCTGTGCGCCGAGGGCCTTGAGGTGGCAGTAACCGACGCCGTGCATCCGTTGCTCGGGCTGACGGCCCATCGCGGGCGGATCGCCCTGGGGCGGCTGGCCGTGGGCGACGAGGTCACCGCACGGGTGGATGGCGAGCGCCGCCTGGATATCGCCCGCAACCACACCGCCACCCACCTGCTGCACCGCGCCCTGCGCCAGGTGCTGGGCGAGCACGCCGCCCAATCGGGCTCATTCGTCGGTCCGGACCGGCTGCGCTTTGACTTTGGGCATCTTTCGGCCATGACCCGTGAGGAGCTGCTGGCCGTGGAGCGCATCGTCAACGAGCAGATCCGCGCCAACCGCCCCGTTACGGCCACGGTCATGGGCTATGCCCAGGCGCTGGAGCAAGGCGTTGTAGCCCTCTTTGGCGAAAAGTATGGCGACCAGGTGCGGGTGATTCGCGTGCAGGATTACTCCGCCGAGCTGTGCGGCGGCACCCACCTGAACGCCACGGGCCAGATCGGCTCTTTTATCATCACCGGCGAGGCCAGCGTGGGCTCGGGGCTGCGGCGCATCGAGGCCGTCACGGGCAGGGGCGCCGATGAATACCGCCGCCAGCAGGCCGCCCTGCTGGAACGGACCGCCGAGGCCCTCTCCTCTCGCGTGGAGGAGGCGGCGGACAAGGCCCAGGCCCTGGTAGAGACGGCGCGCCAACAGCGCCGCCAGATCCAGCAGTTGCAGGAGCGCCTGGCAGGCGGCCAGGCCGATAGCTTGTTGGCCGGGGCGCAAACGCTGGATGGCATCCGGGTGTTGGCCGCGCAGGTAGATGTGCAGGATGTGGACGCCTTGCGCCAGATGGCCGACCAGTTGCGCGACAAGCTGGGCAGCGCCGTGGTGGCCCTGGGGGCCGTGATCGAGGGGCGCCCGTTGCTGGTGGTGGGCCTGACCGATGATGCCATCCGGCGGGGCCTGAACGCCGGCCAGCTTGCCGGAACGGCGGCGCGGCGCATGGGTGGGGGCGGCGGTGGCCGCGCCAACATGGCCCAGGCCGGCGGCAAGGATGCGGAACGCCTGCCGGAGGCACTGGAGACCGTTGTAAGCCTGGTGCGCGAGGCGCTGGGCTAGACCAGCCCGGGCACAGATTGCCCGGTCCGAGTTTACTGATACATTGTAGGAACGCTGGAGGATCGTCATGGTCACGCTGCGTTGGCCGCGCCCACGCTCGGCAGAGCGGGTCTCCATGTCTCACCATACGGTGGTGACATGGGAAAAGGGGCTTGTGCGCGCGGCCGTGGCCAGGCTTTCCGAGGGCTCGGCAGAATTGCTGGGGATCGCCTCTGCGCCGGTGCAGGGCGTTGGCCCTGCCAACCGCCCCGATCCAGATCGCTGGTTTGCCGGTTGCGAGCGCGCCCTGACCCAGGCCGAGGATATGACCCAGCGTTGGGCGGGCCGCAAGGTGGTGCCCGATCATGTAACCATGACGATCCCCACGACGGTGACGCGCGGCCTGACGGTGACGGACGAGGTGCAGCGGCCCAACCCGCGCAAGCCAATCACCCAGGATGAGCTGGTGGCCCTCTTGCGGCGGGGCTATCGCAAGGCACAGGATCGCCTGGATGTGCGGGCGCGCGGCAGCAAAGAGGATATCGTCTGCGGGGCGTTGGCCTTTCTCAGCCTGGATGGGCGTCCGGTGACGAGCCCCGAGGGGCTGGTGGGCGAGCATCTGCGCATCAGCCAGTTCCTTTGCCTTGCGCCCACCGAATGGATCCGCAGCCTGGAGGTCATTGCCGAACGCCTGGGGCTCGAGATCGTGACCATCGTGCCGCACCACATGGCCTATGCCGCCGCCATCGCCGATACGGTGGCGCTGCTGGTGGTGGTGGATGATCGCATGACGGTCATGGACCTGGTGCGCCAGGGCCGGGTGGAGTGGGCCGCTGCCGTCCCCCAGGGCAGCGAAGAGCTCATCCACGAGGCTGTAGCCCAGCTCTCGATCCCCGAGCGCCAGATCGAAGCCCTCTTGCGGGCCTATCGGGCCGGCGAGTTGAGGGAGGATATCGAATCGCTCATGTCCAAATGCTATTGGGCAGCGCTGCGGCGCTGGATGTCGGCTCTGGCCGACCAGGTGCGCAGGAACGGCCACGAGTCGTTCATGCCCTATCAGATCTATGCCTATGATGTGGCCGGCATAGCGCCCGAGATCGCCCCGGCGCTCGAGACCCCCTATTGGGAGCAACGCCTGCCCTTTGGCCGCTGCCCCAAGGTGGATCGCCTGGATGCCAATGGGGGGCGCAACGTGCTGGATTGCACGGCGCAGGCCGGGGGAGAAGCGCATCTCTTGTTGCGCTCGCTGGCCTGCTATGTGGCGCGGCTCTATGCGCCGGGGAACGAATTGGATCGCGCCCTCGTTGATACGATACACTGGCGCCACTCTAGCTAACATGGCGTGGCCACCCCAGGAGGTTCCTTGCGTCCTACCCAATTGATCTATCTGACCAGGCGGGATACCCCCGATACCGCCTGCGCCCTTTTGCAGCGCGCCAAGCCGGGGAGCCAGGTCTGGCTGGTGATTCCCTGGCGCGCGGCAATGTTCCGCCAGGTGATCAACCTCAAACGGCTCCAGCGCGCCGCCGACCAGGCCGCCATAGACCTGCGCCTGGTAACGCGCCATTGGGAGACCCGCGCGTTAGCCCGCGAAGCCGGGCTGGCAGTGCATGGGGGCGTGCCCCTGGCGTTGCGCAAGTATCGCCCCCCACGAATGCGCACCACCGAGCTGGGCCGCCGGGTCATCCCCATCGAAGAACAGCTCAAGGGGCACCGCTTTGTACACCGACCGCGCCGGTTCGGCTTTGGGGCGGCGCTCCTCTCTCTGGTGCTGACTGCGCTGCTTCTGGGCACCCTGGCGGGCGTGGTGGTCTTTTTCCTGCCCACGGCCCGCGTCGCGCTAGAGCCGGTCGCGGCGTTGCAGCAGGCCGCCTTTACCATGCAGGCCAACCCGCGCTACCGCGAGATTGATTACGAGCAGGGCGTCATCCCGGCGCGCACGATCCAGGTGATCGTAGAGGCCCAGGGTGAGACGCCCGCCACGGGCCAGCGCGATGTCCCAGATCAGCATGCCTCAGGCGTGATCGTGCTGGCCAACCGCACCGACCGCGCCCTGATGGTGCCCAAGGGCACCATTGTGCGCACCAGCAGCGGCGTAACCCAGCGCTTTTACACGACCACGGATGCCGAACTGCCGCCGGGCGCCCAAACCCATGTGCGCGTGCCGGTGATCGCGCTAGAGCCGGGCTTTGTGGTGGCCGAGCCGTTCACCGTCAACCGGCTGGAGGGCGAACTGGCCGCCCAGGTCGAGGCCCTGAATGACGTGCGCATCGAGGGCGGCGGTAGCCGGCGCGTGCCTATCGTGGCCTATAACGATTTCGACACCCTGCGCACCCTGCTGGTCGAGCGTTTGCAGCAAGAAGCCTACAATCGTTTCCTGGAAGAGCTCCAGCCGGGCGAGTTTGTGCCGACAACCTCGCTGGATGTGCAGGTCATGTCCCTCACCTTTGATCAGGTGGTGGACCAGCAGAACGCTGTGCTCTCGGGCCGCATGCGGCTGGTTGCCAACGGTGTGGCGATCCAGGAGAACGACATCCGCGACATGGCGCGCTGGCTGTTGGCCCAGCAGGCCGGCGGCGAGAGCCAGGTGATCGAGGACAGCTTGCAGGTCGTGCGCTCGGACCAGATCCGCGCCCTCGAAACCGGCGTGGAACTGGATGCGCGCGCCCAGGGGCTGGTCGCTTCGGTGATTGATCTGGAGCGCGTGCAACAAGAGATTCGCGGGCGCGAGGTCGAGGAGGCCAGCGCCTGGCTGCTGCAAAACCTGGCTCTGACCCGCGCCCCGCAGATCGAGATCACGCCGGACCTGATCCATCGCCTGCCCCTCTTGGCCGGGCGCATGGAGGTCGTCATCTCGTCAACCAACCCATGACCCGCTACTTGGCCCTGGATGTGGGCGACGAGCGCATCGGCGTGGCCATCAGCGACGAGCTGGGGCTGCTGGCCCGCCCTCTGGCCGTGCTGGCCCGCGAGCCGGGGCCGGGCAGCTATCTGCAACTGGCCGAGATCGTGCAGCGCGAGGGGGTGACGCGCATCATCGTCGGACTGCCCCTGTTGGAGGGTGGCCTGGCCGGCAAGCAGGTCGCCTCCACCCAGGCCTATGTGCGCGGCATGGCCGAGCATCTCCAGACGCCGGTGGTCTATTGGGATGAGCGCTATTCCACCGCCCGCGCGCAAGAGATCGCCCAGGAGACGGGCAAACGCAACCGGCCCCGGCGCGATGATCTGGATGCGGTGGCCGCAGCGGTGATACTCCAGGATTACCTGGACCAACATACAAAGGAATCGCCCCAATGTCCCGAGTGATCCGTTTCTTGTTGCAGTTTATCACCACCACGTTGACGATCCTGGTCATCGCCGGGATCCTGGGCGGAAGCTTTTGGTATATGTGGCGGGTGGCCAAGGCCCAGGCCATGCCGGAACCTTATGTCATCACGGCCACCAAGCTGGAAAGGGCCTTTCTGGGGCTCTATCTGCGCTCCAAAGGCGATATGGTGCATCTGCCCGTCTCTCCTGACGATCCCTCCGAGGTGACCTTTGTGGTACGGCCGGGGCAATCGTTGCTGGGTGTATCCCAGAGCCTGGCCGAGCTGAATCTGGTGGCCGATGCCGAGGTGTTTCGGCGCTTTGTGCAGTATTCGGGCGCCGATGAGGATATCCAGGCCGGGGCCTATCTCCTGCAGCGCAACATGACCATGGAGCAGATCATGCTCCAATTGCAGCGCGGCCTCTTGCCCACGGCCACGGTCACTATCCCCGAGGGGTGGCGAATGGAGCAGATCGCCCGCGAGCTGGAGGCCAAGGGCGTCACATCCGCCCAAGCCTTCCTGGAGCTGGCCCGCGCCGAACATGACGAATGGACCTTTCTCACGGATCGCCCCACGGGCAGCGCCCGTGGGCTAGAAGGGTTCCTCTTTCCCGATACTTATCAGTTCCCGCGCAACACGAGCCCGGAGACCGTCATCGAGATCATGCTGCGCAACTTTGATTGGCGTTTCTCCGGCGACCTGCGCCAGATGGCCGAGGATCGCGGGCTGACCCTGTTCGAGGTCGTCACCCTGGCCTCCATCATCGAGCGCGAGGCCGTGGCAGCCGAGGAACGCCCCATCATCGCCAGCGTCTTTTGGAACCGGCTGGAGATCGGCATGGCCCTGCAGGCCGACCCCACGGTCCAGTACGCCCTGGGCTGTGACGCCGAGAGCGGCGAATGCTGGCAACAGCTCACCCGCGAACAGCTCAACAGCGTCCAGTCGCCCTATAATACCTATCTGAACCCAGGGCTGACGCCGGGGCCGATCTGCAACCCGGGCCTGGCCTCGATCCGCGCCGTGCTAGAGCCCGCCGAGACCGGCTATTTCTACTTTGTGGCCCTGGAGGATGGCAAGCACGTGTTCTCCGAGACCTACGAAGAGCACCTGCGCCAGGATGCCGCTCGCGGGCAATAGCAGTCCCATCACAAACGACGTGCCAAGGCTCAAGGAGGCGATGTGCGGCTGAGACAACGACTGTGGAACCCGTATCTCCTGGTATTCATCAGCAGCGGATGTATCATGGTCATCGAGCTGGTGGCCAGTCGGCTGATTGCGCCCCGCATCGGCGTCTCGCTCTACACCTGGACCTCGGTGATTGGTGTGGTGCTGGCGGGCATCTCTTTGGGCAACTATATCGGGGGGCGCCTATCGGATCGTTACGCCTCAATGGGGCTGCTGGGCCTCGTCTACACAGGCGCCTCGCTCACGACCCTGCTGGCGCTCTGGCTGAACAACGATCTGCACGGCCTTCAGCTGCCCTTCGAGGTGCCGATGATGGCCTGGATCGTGATCTATATCGCCGCTCTGTTCCTGTTGCCCAGCGTCATCCTGGGGTGCGTGGCGCCCATCGTGGTCAAGCTGAGCCTGACGGACCTGGAGCGCAGCGGCACCACCGTGGGCAAGATCTATGCCTGGTCTTCCGCAGGCAGCATCGCGGGCACTTTTCTGGCCGGGTTCTATCTGATCGCACGCTTTGGCACCAAGGCCACCTTTCTGGGCGTGGCCGCCATCCTGCTGTTGATGGGCATCTGGTTCCTGCTGGATAGTTCCTGGCGGCGCTCGGCGGCGCGCACAGCCCTGGTCCTGGCCCTCTTTGGCGCCGGGGTCTTGGGGCTCCATGCCGGCGGGTTCCTGCGCGGCGAGTGCATGGACGAGACCAACTATTTCTGCATCAACGTCAAGGAAACCGAGCGCGACGGACGCACCGTGTACGAGCTGCTGCTGGACCGCCTGGTGCACAGCTATACCGACCTGGACGACCCCCTCTATCTGGTCTATGGCTACGAAAGAACCTATGCGGCACTGATGACGCCCATCATGGAGGCCAAGCCCGATCTGGCGGCCTTTTTCATCGGCGGGGGCGGCTATACCTTTCCCCGCTATGTGCGCGCGCTGCTGCCCGAAAGCCATCTGGTGGTCAGCGAGATTGACCCCGGGGTGACCGAGGCAGCCCACCGCTGGCTGGGCCTGCCCCGCGATACGGATATCGTCACCCATAATGTAGATGCTCGCGGTTACCTATTATGGGATGCCCAGCCCGATTCGTTCGACGTGGTCTTTGGCGATGCCTTTGACGACTATTCCGTGCCGTATCACCTGACCACCCTCGAGTTCACCCGGTTGATAGATGCCGTGCTCACCGAGGACGGTATCTATATGGCCAATATCATTGATGCGGGGCCTTCCGGCGACTTTTTCCGGGCCTTTGTGGCCACCCAACAGGCGGTGTTCGAGCATGTGGTGGTGATCCCCTCGGCCAGCTCTTGGCGCGAGAGCGCCCGCAGCACCTTTGTGGTGGCGGGCAGCCACCGGCCCATAGACACAACCCGGCTGCCCAGCCCCTTTCGCGCCCTGAGCGCCGAGGAGCTGGCGGCATACATGAACGAGCGAGCGCATATCGTACTGACCGACGACTATGTGCCGGTGGATAACCTGATGGTGCCGGTGGTCGAGGCATCGTTCGTGGGCTCTGCTCTATCGCCCGAGGTGGCGGTCCGCGTGCGCGGCCAGATCGTGCGGATAGGCGGCGCCGGGTTGGCCGTCGCACTAGCAGGCGTTGGGGGCTGGCGCTTGTGGCGCAGGCGCGCCCATGCGGCCGATGGCGACAGGCGCACAGGAGGCTAACATGACCGGAATCTATGCCGACATCACGGCTACCATCGGCAACACCCCGCTGGTGCGCCTGAACCATATCATCGGAGAGGCCCAGGCGCAGGTGGTGGTCAAGCTGGAATCGTTCAACCCCCTGGCCTGCGTCAAAGAGCGCATCGCCCTGAGCATGATCGTCGCGGCCGAGCGCCAGGGTCTGATCCGCAAGGATACCCTGATCGTCGAGCCCACCAGCGGCAACACCGGCATCGGCCTGGCGATGGTGTGCGCGGCGCGGGGCTATCGCTTGCTCTGCACCATGCCCAGCACCGTTTCTGAGGAGCGCAAGCGGCTCTTGCGGGCCTTGGGCGCCGAGCTGGCGCTCACCGGAGAGGGCGGTATGCGGACGGCCATCGCCAAGGCCGAGGAGATCGTCGCCTCCACTCCCAATAGCTTTATGCCGCTCCAGTTCGAGAACCCCGCCAACCCCCAGGCTCACCGTGATACCACCGCGGAGGAGATCTGGCGCGATACCGATGGCCAGGTGGACATCTTTGTGGCGGCGGCGGGCACCGGCGGCACCATCACCGGCGTGGCCCAGCGCCTCAAACAGTACAAGCCCTCGGTGTGGGCGGTGGCCGTGGAGCCCGCCGCCTCGCCGGTGCTTTCGGGCGGCGAGCCGGGCGAGTCGCGCCTGCAGGGCATGGGGCCTGGGTTCATCCCCAAGGTGCTGGATCTGGCGCTGATTGACGAGATCATGGCGGTGAGCGACGAGGACGCGATTGCCATGACGCGCCGCCTGGCCCGCGAGGAGGGCATTCTGGCGGGGGGCTCTTCGGGGGCCGCGACGGTGGCAGCGGTGCGCCTGGCCCACCGACCCGAGAATGCGCACAAGCTGATCGTGGCGCTGCTGCCCGATACGGGCGAACGTTATCTCAGCACCGACCTATTCGGCTGAGCGCCTATGGCAAGCGGGGAGATGGACACACCCATCTCCCCGCTTTTCTATGCGTAGGGCTATGCTTCCAACAGCTCCGAGAGCCGGTCCCACTGGTTATTCACCACAATGGTCCCACTAATGTCATAAGTGGGGGTGACCAGCTTGCCGTTGGCCCACAGGCGCACCTGGGCCGCTGCCTCGGGGTTGGCGTTCACATCCACCTCGGTATAGGCGATGCCGCGCTGCTCCAGCCAGCGGCGCCCCATGCGGCAATCGGGGCACCAACGGGTGCAATACATCACCACCCCTCCGGTGGGCAGGGGCGGCGCCTCCTCGGGCTGGGTGGCGGCCTTGCGAGACGCCTCCGGGTCCATCTTGCGGATCTCTTGCAGCACGACGGCGTTATCGGGCTGGTCGCCTATGGCGTGGATATCCATGTAGCGGATGATCCCCTGGCGATCCAGCAGGAACAGGGCCCGCTCCGAGTAGCCCTCCTCTCGCATGACGCCATAGAGCTTGCTGATGGCGCCGTGGGGCCAGAAATCGCTGAGCAAGGGATAGCTGATGCCGCCCAGGCTCTCGGCCCAGGCTTGCAGGCAGGGAACCGAATCCACGCTGATGCCCAGCACCTGGGCATCCAACTGCCCGAACGAGGCCATCTGGGCCTCGTAGGCAGGGATCTGGTTCGTTCAAACGGGGGTCCAGGCCAAAGGGAAAAAGGCCAGCAGGACGTTCTTGCCACGCAAGTCGCTCAAAGTGACATCCTTGCCCAGATGGCTGGGCAGGGTGAATTCGGGCGCCGGATCACCAATTTCGAGCATGACATCATCTCCTCACAGGTTGGGTGTGCGACATGCTGCAATTATACCCCTGGGGGGGATGCGAGCAAGTGGCGGCGGACGCCCGGCGCTCAGGGAATGCGCGGCTTGGCCAGTACCTCGCGGATCTCTAGCGCCAGGACCGTGCGCGGGTAGGCAGGCTTGCACACGATGGCCGTATCGGCCCCAGAGCCGGTGCCGCCAATGGCGATCACCTCGGCGCCCATGTCTATCAAGCCCGCGTCGGCGGCCATGAGCAGGCACTCGACGGCCACCTTCATCCCCTGGCTAAAGCGATAGAGCACGTCGCGCACGATCTCTTCGGCGGCGCGCCCGCCATGCTTGTCGCTAAATGCCGAGCCGACCCCATCGCCCAGGGCGTGGATGCCGGTAACCACGGTGATGCCCAGCGCCTCCAGCTCGCGCCGCTCCTCAGGCGTCATGCACCAGCCCAGGTGCTCCCAGCCGTGGCACAGGCTGACGGCGCAGATGCGGATGCCGTGGGGCGCCATGAGGGCCTGGGCCTGGCGGGCGGTACCCCCATGCGAAGAGGCCAGCACCACCTGGCGGATGCCCAGGGCCAGGGCGCGCTCCAGGACGATCTCGAGCGTGGCCTGGGTGTGCTCCGGGCCGCCCGTCTCGAATAGCAGGGTGCGTAGCTCCATGCTGTGCTCCTTGTCCTCCGAGCCTCTACGGCTAATAGTAGCGGGGCGCATCCTCTCCCCTGGGGCGCAGGGGCACGCCGGGCGAAACATTCCATCGCCACGGGCGATGCATGGCGATGGGCAGCCAGTGTGGGCGCAGCACCTGAACCGTCGTTCCAGTCTCCTTGGGGAGCTGGCCGGCATCGAGGGTCTCTGACGTGATGCTGGCGCGGTTCGCCAGGGGACCGAGGTACGACGGGTCAACCGTCGCCGTCACCGTGATGATCCCGCCATCGCCCGGGGCCAGGTCGGGCAGCCACCAGGTGTAGGACTGATCCACCGTGGTAGTCAGGAGCGCGCCCGGCGCCAGGACCGTGATCTCGGCAAGCTGCGCGGGCAGGCTGTCGGTGATGCGCGGGCGCTCTGCGGTGGCGCCGCCCGCGTTCGAGTAGGTGAGGGTGTACATGACGCGCTGGCCCTGCAGCGCCCAGGTCGGACCCTCCTTGGCCAGCCGCAGGTCAGCCGTCTCGGCGCCCGTAGGCGGCTGCACGCTGGTCGAGGTCTCGCTCCGGTTGTTGCCGGCTTTCGATTCGACGCCCGTGGTGCTGATGACGGCCACATTGTTGATTATGCCGGTGAATGTGTTGCTGATGGCTGCCGTGATGGTGATGAGCCCGCCCGCGCCGGCGGGCAGGTCGGCCACGTCCCATACATAGCGGCTGCCAGGGCGCTGCGTAATGGCCGCGCCAGACCAGGTTACCGTCGGGTTCATCACCGGCGCGGGCAGGGTGTCGCTGATCACCACATTGTGGGCGGTGGCGGGCCCGGCGTTGGTGTAGGCCAGGGTATAGGTGATGGCCGCGCCCGGGTGCAGATGCCCTGTGGGCGAGGTCGCCTTTTCGATGGCGACGTCCGTTTCCAGTACGTTGAGGCGCATGGCCGGATCGCCCATCAGCAGATAGGTGTCAATCAATTCGCGGTAACCGGTGGTGCCGCTATAGAGCTTGAGCTTGGCCAGGGTGGTGGCGGGGCCCAGCTCGGGCACGCCGTTGTAGAACAGGGCCTCATAGAGCCCCTTGTTGAGGAACTCGTGGCCGGTGGCGATGCCCAGGCCCGTGGGCGCAAAGGAGGCGATGGCGCCCCGCTCCACCAGCCGCACCAACGACTCGGAGATCGAGGAGCGATCGGTACTGCCGGCCTGAGAGGGCGTGATATAGTAGCCCTCCAGGCAAGTCATGGGCACCATGAGGGGCTGACGGTAGCCGTTGTTCAATCCGTTCACCAGCGCCAGGGTCATGAATTGCTCCGAGGCCCAGGAGGAGACCGCCGAGTGCCCCTTCCAGTTGATGATCAGGCGCCCCTGGTTGATCGCGCTCAACAGGGCGTTGCGGGTGGCCGTGGTATTCGCGTGGGTCACCAGGTGATAGATGCGCTCCGGCAGATAGGGCGCCGGCGTGAACTGGCTGGCAATGGTCTCCGATAGCGCGGCAAAGTTCCCGGCGGCATCGGCGTTATCGGCCAGGAACGTGATCTGGCGCTGCCAGTCCTCGGGGCCCAGCGCCTCATAGGCGATGATCTTGTTGACCATCGCTGTGGTTTCGGCGGCGGTCTTGACGGGCAGGCGCCCCAGGAACAGGTCGGGAAAGATGTCGTTGCCATGCACCGCCACATAGCGGTTGTCGGCAGCGGTCTCGCCCAGCCAGGGGTCCACGTCGGCCAGGTAGGGCGGGATATACGAGACCTCGCCGCGCCCCAGGTTGTTCTTGGGGTCATAGTTGCCATCGCCCACCAGCAGCACATAGGCCGGGGCGGGGGGCGTCCAGTTGTGGTAGGCATAGGAGACAAAGTCGCGGATGGCCTCGGCATCCACGATGCCATAGTTGAACTCGTTATAGATCTCCTCCACGTCCACGACGACCACCCGCAGTCCCTGGGCGCGGCGATGGTCGGCCAGGGGCTGGGTGGCGGTATAGAAATCGCCGTGGGTGATGACGATGTAATCGGCGCCGTTGGCCGGGTTGCTCCAATCGCTGGGGGTGACCAGCTCCATGGCCGTGGGGCTCAGGTAGCGCTCGGGCGTCAGCGCCAGATAGCGCTCGGTTTGGGTGATGGACTGGCCAAAGGAGAGGGTATAGCCATCATCGCCGGGCTCGAACGTGGCGCCGGTGATGCGCACGGGATGCTGCGGGTCGGTGATGTTGTACAGGTCGGGCACGGCGCTGCCCGACCACCCCTCGACCTGGACGAGCCAGTCGCCCGGCTCGTCCACGCTGAAAAAGAGCTGGTCATCCTGGGCGACGTAACGGCGAAAGTAGTCGAGCTCGAAGCGGTGGATATAGATATAGTCATATTGGCCGGAGGTGACGCCCAGCCCGGCAGTGATGGAGAGCGCGTTCTCCCCATCGAGGAGGTATGTGTGGGGAATAATGACATCAAAGATATAGTTCCTGCCGGGAGGCCAATAAGCTTCGCCGATCAAATGGCCATTCAGAAGGACCCGCGCCGAGTGCTGCGGCTTGCTGGTAATATAGCCCGTAAGGTAAACACGGAGCGTGGCGGCACCCTCTGTAGTTGCTGGTTTGGGCACGGTGCCTGCAAAAACCCTTGTACCGGGCTGGTTGTTCGCTAACACGAGTCCCCAATACCAGCGATTCTGATCGGGAGGCATCGGGTTGTTAGAGAGATAAACTCGTTCCTGTTTTACCATCAGGCTCTCTGCAAAAGATACGGGAACTGTGGCATCTCCACCGAGCGGAGCTCCGTCCTCCACACTCATCTCAAGCCCATTGCCTTCGCCCCAGGTCAGATAGTAGACGTTTGTCCCGGTATATTGGGTATCAAGTTCCTCGGCATGGAAGAGCAGAATGTCAGTAGGCTGGAGGGTGCCGGGGTTCTGCTGTACAATGCGCCGGGCGATCTCTTGCCCGCTGCGGTAAAGCCGGAGCGCCTGTGGATCAACCTCGCCAATGGGAACGCCCGCAGTTGCCAGGTCGGCGCCGGTGAGGCGCACGATCCCCTCTCCCAGCAGCGGGAATTCGAGCATCTGCATCGGCTCGGACTGGAGCAGAGATGAGGCCTCGGCCACCATACCCCCGATCTGCCTCCATGCCCGCGCCTGCTCGTAGTTGGCCAAGGCATCGCGGTAGAGAGCTTCGTAGGCGTCAGGCGCGGCAACGTCGGGCGCACTTGATCGCTCCGCAGTCCAGGTCAGTTTGGCCCGGAGGCGCTGTATGACGCGCAGTTGCCCTGTGGCGGGAAGGTACTGGAACGGATAGAGAGCCACCTGAAGAACCCGCTGATCGCGCAGGTAGCCGTCCTCGGCCAGGGCAACCGGCGCGGCGGGCCAGAAACTCTCGAATGCGTAGGCGTCGGAATCGGCATCCCGGACGTTACCCAGATAAACCGGCGAATCCTCCGGCGCCTGCTCCCAGATGGGCCGAGGCACAGGGCAGAGATGGTAGGCGCCAGGCAGGTCGAGATACTCGATCTCCAGTGTCTCCAGCGAAATGTCAGTAGCGTCGTAAGGCAAGCCGAACAGGGCGCCGGAGACGGGCAATGAAGGCCAGCCAGTCGTATCCACGCTGGCGAATCCCGGCACGGCCACGGTATCACAGCCCAAGGCTGTATCATGGTTCAAGGTATAGTTCGGGGGGATCCACACGAACTCGATCCCGTTCTCAATATCTGGCAGGATCTGCAAGCTCGCGGATAGGGCAGAAGATGCAGCCTGCGATGGCGCGGCTCGAGAAGCAAAAGATAGCAACAAACTGAACGCAAGGAGAAGCCGCGCCAGACTGCGACCAAGGATTGAGAGGCAACTGTGGCGCATCTATCTGTACTCTCTACAATGCGAGCGCCCCTCGGGGAGCGCTCGTGGACTCGATAGGTACGGTAGCGAAAGCTACCTATAGTTGTCGCACAAAGTCAACCACGCTGCGGTCGTTGACAAAGGTCAGCTCGTAGCAGGGCAGGCTGTTCGCCATCTCCTCAAGGAACGAGAGCGTAAACGCCATACCTTCAGGATCCCAGAAAGTGGGAAAGCAACAGGTCATCAATCGGGCTACCGCTTCACGTGTGGACACGCGTTTCAAGGCATTATCTGAGCCCTGTCGAAGGAAGAATAGGCGTTTGACAGGTGCTGACCGAGAAGATGCAAACCCAGCCTCGCCGTGCCAGGGCGTACCATAGATCCAGAAGTCGTCGCCTTGCTTCCTAACGATAATCCGGTCGTCGCTGAGTATCTCCACGCCAGGTTCACTACACCAGGCTCGCGCTGTAGTGCTCTTGCCCGCACCAGAGACGCCACAAAAGAGCTCGCCTTGACCGTTATCAGCCAAGCCTACTGCGTGCAGTTCGACGCCTCTATCCCGCGACAGAAGCGCCACGGTCAACACTTCGCTTACGGGATGGCCAAAGACATCAAGCCTGCGAAGATCCTCCCCGTCTCCGGCTATGTATATCTTACCGCTACAGAAGTCCTCTGCAACTGACATGATGCACGATGATCGGCGAAGGTTTTTCTCATTGCGTGTTGATGGGACAAGAAACACATATACGATATCGCTGCCGATCTGGTGGATTTCCCACAGACCTTTACACTCGTACAGAGGTCTACTCAAGGGCAGCGGTGGCGAGGCGTCAAAGCAGACCTCTAGCGATATATCACGAGACCCACTACCCACAAACCGCCTGTACTCTGCCGGTAGGCGAGACTCCAGGTCAATCTCTATGGTATGCAAGGCGAACCCAATGTCCCCAATTCTCAGGTTGAGGAATTGTCTAAATGTAGGTGCGCTTTCGAACGTTCCTAACAACCTAGTCTCTCAGTCTGACAAGAGCAGAACACATTTGACTAGGAACCTATCGAACTCGTGGGCAAAAGCTCTTCGCCTACTTGCTCGAAGCAGTAATTGTGCACGTATGCCTCTTTGCACGCCCCCAGCACCGCCTCATCCGGCAGCAGGTAGGTGCCCTCGATGGCGGGCTTGACGTAGGTTTTTCTCGTCTCGTTCATAGCGTTCTCCCTCTTGGTCTCGGCCTGTCACCCGGCGGGTTCGGTTAGCTGCGCCAGGGCGGCCGTGCGCAACCGCGTCACCTCACACAGGAACGGCACGGCGCCGCACGGATCACCGGTCTCCATTATAGCATAAGCGGGGCAGTTGTCACACACTGCCCGCAGGTCGCAAGCGTGGCAGGGGGCATCGGGGCGCATGGCGGCGCGCCGCACCGACGGGATGAATTCGTCCCACGCGACGGAAAAGCTGCCGCGCAACAGATCGTAGGAGGGCTGGCGGGCCATCATGCAGATGCTCAGGCGCCCCGCCGGATCCGCATGGGCCGAGTGCAGCCCCGCGCCACAGGAGTAGAGTCGGTCCCGGTCGAACCGCAAGTCGGTCTGGCGCTCGTAGAACTCGCACCAGCTCTCGCGGCTCTTGTCCTCGGCCAGTTGGTAGGCCACCACCTCCTCGGGCGAGAGGCGCAGGGCCGTCGGCTCGGGGCCGCCGGCCAGGCCCGCGTTCAGCAGCGGGTCAAAGCGAAAGTCCACCCCCAGCGATTCGGCGTAAGCCTTGATCTCCCAAAGTTCGTCGCGGTTGAGGGTCATCAGCGGCGTCTTGAGCCGCAGCAGGATCGGCAGGGCCGCCAGCCGGGCGATGCCCGCCATGCAGCGCTCGAACGAGCCGGGCACGCCGGTGATGCTCTCGTACACCGGGGCGGTGCGCCCATACAGCGACACTTCGACGGCAAAGGGTGGGTAGGCCGCCAGCAGATCGGCCACCTCCTGGGTGACCGTGGTGCCGTTGGTGAACAGGGTGACCAGCATACCCTTGCGCTTGGCGTGCATATAGATCTCGGCGAAATCGGGGCGCAGCAGCGGCTCGCCGCCGGTGAGCAGCAGCCAGAGCACCCCCGCGACCGCCAGTTGATCCAGGATATCGCACCACTGGTCGGTGGTCAGTTCGGGGTCATCCTCCCAGCTCGCCCGGTCGCACTGGACGTAGCAGTGCCGGCAGCGCAGGTTGCAGCGAAAGGTCAGCTCCAGCGAGGCCGACAGGGGCACGCGCCGGTCGGCGATGCGCTCCTTGAGGCGCTGCCCAAAGGCGCTGTACTTGAGCTCGGGGATGTGCGGACAGTTCATGGCGCCACGATCTCCACGGCCTTGACCTGGGCAAGCTGCTCGATCAATTCTAACAGGTCTTGCAGCGCCACATCGGCGGCCACGTCATACTCGGCTACCACCAGCTCGGCCAGCTTGGCCAGGGTGCGCCCGCCGTCCAGGGCGTCCCAGATCGTGGAGGCCGTCTCGTTGAGGGTATAGATGCTCTCCAACTCGTCGGCGCTCTTGGCGATGGGCACGAGGATCACCTCGCCAGCGATGTTGCGTGAAACGATGTTGGGGCTCTGGCGCACGATGGTATCTGGTGTGATGATGATGGTGACTCCTGATGAGCAACGAGACATGCTGGCCGCATATTCACGTCTGGTTTACGCATCTATGGTAACCTTGTACGCGCAGCCGAGCATTGGTCAGGGAACTGCGTCCATAATACTGTGGAAAGTTGGGTACGTCAATCCCAGATTGCGCCCGTGCCTACTCGCCGGCCGCATTCGCAAGTTGGCGAGCGATCATGCCACCCGGGCTTGCGCGCCCTTGCAGCGTTCCCCCACGGGGCGCTTTGACATGGCCCCTGCGCCAGGGCATGATAGAGGCATGGAACTCCCCAACGCTTACGATTGTCCGCCCGCCGTGGCGCGGCTGTTGCGCCTGCTGGCCTTTGGCGCGCCGCCCGAGCCCGCCGCCATAGCCCAGTGGCCGGACGAGGAGTGGCGCGCCATCCTGGAGGCGGCCGGGCGACAGGAGCTCTCGCCGTTGCTGCACCGCCGCCTGGTTGACACGGCCCTGCCCGCGCCAGAGGCCACGCTGGCCCGGCTGCGACGCCACTATTTGCGGGTGGCCGCCGATAACACCCGGCGCTTTGCCGCGCTGGAAGAGGCGCTGCTGGCCCTGCATGGCGCGGATGTGCGCGTGATCCTGCTCAAGGGCGCCCACCTGGCGCCCCTGGTCTATGGCAATATCGCCCTGCGCCCTATGGTGGACGTGGACCTGCTGGTGCGCGACCATGACGCAGACAAGGCGCTTGGCGCCCTCTCTGCGTTGGGCTATGCGCCGCTGGCAGGGGGCGCGTGGATGGAGGACCGCTACGGCCACCACGCCTTGCGCCGCAACGATGGGCTCTTGCTAGAGCTACACCAGCGGGTGGGCGCCCTGGCCGTGGGGGCGCACGTTGATCAGGCGGGCCTCTGGCAACGAGCCCAGCCTACACAGATCGGCCGGGCGGCGGCCCTGGCGCTGGCGCCGCTGGACCTGCTGCTCCATCTGTGCGTGCACGGTGCGCAGCAACACCTGTTGCAGTTGGGGCTGCTGCCCCTGTACGACATCGGGCAGGTGCTGGCGCGCTATGGGGCGGAACTCGATTGGGAGGCATGTATCCGGCGGGCGCACGCCTGGCGCGTGGCGCGGGCCGTGTATCTCATGTTGGCGCTGGCCCGGCGCCTGCTCGATGCACCGGTGGACCCTGGCGCGCTGGTTGCCCTGGCGCCGCCCGATGGCGAGGCGTATGTCGCCCTGGCGCTGGGCGCTCTGCTGCAACGGGATCGCGAGGCAGCCGCGCCATCGAGCAATCTGGTGGCCCTGTGGAGCGAGCATCGCTGGCGGGCGCGGCTGGCGCTGTGCTTGCGCATCCTGCTCCCCAATGCCCAACGCATGCGGGCGCTCTATGGCGTGCCCACAGACCGCCCCGTCGCCCCCTGGCTCTACCTGCGGCGCTGGGCCGATCTGCTCACCCGCCGCGAGGAGAGCGTGCGGCAATGGCTCAACCGGCCCGGCGAGGGTCCGGATTGGCAGGCGCTGGTGCGCTGGCTGGCCCAGGGGTAGCGCACAACCCGGCGCTAGCGCGGCAGAGAGCCCGCCTCTCCCTCCAGCCAGGCCACGGCATAGGGCGCCAGGTCGAGGACCACGCACCCCTGCGCGGGGGTGAACAGCATCCCCTCAGCCACGGCCAGGCTCTCCGGGTCGCCCATCGCCGCTTCCACATTGTCCTCGTCCAAGATGATGCCGCGCAGGGCCGCGCTCAGCCCCGCGATCTCGACGCGCTGGGTCTCATTGGCCAGGTTGGCCAGCCCCATGTACAGGCGGCCTTGGCTCTCCAGGGCCAGGCCGTCCACCAGCAAGGGCTCGGAGGCCTCTAGCGCCCGCAGCGCCGCCCCACTGCACGCACCCACCCAGCGCAGCACATGGTAGAGCGGGAACACCTCGCCCGGCCGAGAGGGAAACGCCGCCGCAGGCGCCCCCTGGGGCCGTTCCATCACCCCGCGCCAGCCCGTGGTCTCGTAATAGGTCAGGCTCTGCACGGCGGGATGGCCCATCAGGTGCTTGAGACTCACCAGGGTCCAGCCCGCGCCAAACAGCGACATCTGGCGCGGATCCACGTTGTCGGGCAGGGCGCCGGGGGTCGGCGGCCCCTCGATGCCCGTGGCACTGGGGTTGAAGCGGGGGCGCAACGTCACCGGCGAGACGACCAGCGGGCGCCCCTGGGCGAACTGGCGCGCGCTCTCGACGGTCACGGCCTGGGCGGGCAACGTCTCCACCAGGGAGAGGTTGTCAAAGGCATGCACCTGGGGGTTCAGGGAATAACACGCCAGGTCGGCCTGGGCCAGGGGCGGGCGGGTGCGGTTCAGCTCGGTAAAGTAGGCGTTGACGCCCACGGCATAGGCGGCCTGGGGCGTCAGGCGCTCCAGCGCACCCCTGGCCTGGGCGATGGCGCGAGCGGCGTCTTTAGCGCCCAGGCCGTCGGTCAGGAGCAGCCAACGCGCGACGGGCGCATTCAGCGCGCTCACCGCATCCGAGAGCCGACCCAGCGCGTCGGCATCGAAGCGGACCAGCGGCAGCCCGATCTCCAGCCCGGCCCTCAGGCTCGTGGCCTGTGCATCGGCCACGGAGAGCAGGTGGGCGGCGCCCTCGGGGGCCAGATCCACGCGCAGGTGCGCCAGGCGCAGAGCCCGCAGGCGCTCGACCTCGGCTCGATTGAGCGCCTGGCCGTGGCTGGCGACGCCCAGCCCCAGCGGGGGACGCGCCCCTCGCACCACAGCGCCCAGCGCGAGGGTCACCGGCGCCCCACGGCGCTTGGCGGAGAAAGCAGGCAAGTCGCCCCGCAACGTGAGGGACACTGCCTGGCGCACGGGGGCGCCCCGCTCGATCCGCACAGGAAAGGGCAACTCTAGGGGCGTGCTGTAGGTCTTGAACGAGGCGTCGGTCCAATTGCGTTGGTCCTCCATCTCGAACACCTCACCCTGAAAGGTTACCTCGGCCCAGCAGCCAGAAGCCACCTCATGGGCGATAGCCTGGATCTCTTTGTAGGGCTGGTGTGGCGAGATATGGCGCGGCAGAGCGCCCTCGGTGACGTGGCCGTCGGTGTGGGTCACGCGACAGGGGGCGCCGGCGCATTCCTCTGTGGGGTGCAAGACGCAGATGCCGATGCGGTTGCGCAAAAAGGCGCTGCACGCCGCGCCGTCCATGCTGAATGTGATCTCGCCCGCCGCCGTGCCCCGGAGCGTCGCGTCCCACCGGAAGCAGATCTCGCCCTCCTGGTGCAGCGCGCGGTAGCGGATCTCGAACGCGTCGGGCTGCTGCTCGATGACCAGATCGCTCAGGGTGGCAGCGATGGTGCGCCAATTGCGGTCGCGCACGGCCACGTACACCCGGCGCAGCACCTCGCGCCCGCCCAGCCGGATCTGGCGCAGGTCGCCGTTGACATAGATCATGGATAATGGCCCGGCCCGCAGAGCGATCTCCTCAGGCTGCTCCTCTGCGCTGCCATAGCGCAGCACGTTCACAGGTCGTGTGGCCACAGCTTGCCTCTCTCACACTTGCAGAGCGCCGGGCGAGCCCCAGGCGCGTCTAGCCTGGCAGCAACCGGCGCATATAGGCCATGCTCTCCTCGGCCCAGCGGCGCTCCTTGGCGATGGTGGCCTCTAGCGTGGGCTCGGGCGCGGGCCACAGCTCGATGATGGCATCGGGATCGCGCCCGTGGGAGTGCAAGAGCGCCAGCACCCAGGGCACATCCAGCAGGCCCTGACCAGTAGGGCAGCCCTGCACCACAAACCCCATGTTCTCATTGGCGCGGGCAATGGTGAAATCCTTGAGGTGCAGATGCACCGTCCAGGGGGCCAGGGCGGGCAGCGCCACGTCTGGCCCTTCCAGGGCGCCAAACGAGTTGGCCGTATCCAGGCAGATGCCGACGGCGGCGCTATCCAGGCGCTGCATCAAGCGGATCAATTCCCTTGCCCGAAAGCGGTCATGGTTCTCGACGGCCAGGATCACGCCGCGCTCCTCATAGGCGGGCAGCAAGGGCCGCCACGCAGCGCACAGCTCATCCATGCTGGGGCGATGGGTGGCCGTATCCATGACCGTGCGCACGATGGGCGAGCCAAAGCGGGTTGCCAGGTCCAGGTAGCGGCGCAGCAGGGCGGGATCGCTGCCCCGGGCGCCCACTCGTATGCCCACCCCCAGAGATGCCGCCTGCACCTGGAGCGCATCCAGCTCATCGGACGGCAGGGTGTGCAGCGGCAGGTTGTCGTCCATCTCGACCAGACCCACGCCTAAACGGGCCGCCAGCTCCACCAATCCCAGCGCTGTCAGGGGATCCGCCGGCTGGCGCCCGCCAACGCCGATAGACCAGGCATAGGCAAAGGAGCCCAGGCCAAGGCGCATATCCCCCTACCTCCTGGCCGCGCCGGCGGTGATGGACTTGACCTCGGCGATGACGTTTTCGGTCTCAAAGACCTTTTTCCAATCCGGCTGAAAGATGGTCTCCTTGGCTCGCTCCACCGCCAGCCGGGCGCCATCAGACACTTGGGCGTCAATGAGGCCAAAGAGAATGGCAATGCTGACGTTCAGATGCCCCAGGATGAAATCCGTGGCGGCCTCGGCGGGCACGCCCCGGGCGATCACCTCGTCCACCGCCTCACGAATGACGGTGATGCAGGTGAGGGCCACCGTCTCGGCCATGGCAGGCTCCAGCAGAGCCATCTGCTCCACAGTGATCCGGTGGGTGTTCGACACCGGCGCAAACATGCGGCGGCACAGCTCCTCGCCGCGAGCATAGTCGGATGCGGGGCCCTGCATCAGCGCGCAGACCAGGGCCTGGGGCGCGATGCCCCCGAAATAGTCCTCCAGCGCTTCGCGCGGCAGGTCTTTGTTGGCGAGCGAAGGGTGGCAGGGATGGGTGATGAAATAGGTGATATCGTCGCGAGCGGGGAGTTCGCCGCTATAGGGGGCCGCCGGGTCCAGGCAGATGACCATAGCGCCGGGCTTGAGCAAAGGGACGATCTGTTTGGCGACGAGGCCGATATAGATATCGGGCACCGCCAGGATCACGGCGTCTGCGTCGCGCACGGCCTCGTCTTGGGGCGTGGGCTCCAGGCCGCGCTCGCGCAGGCGCTGCTCGGCGGCCTGCCCCGCCTCCACGTAGGCCATGTCGTAGGCAGGCTCGTGGCGCAGTTGCTCCGAGATGCGCGTGCCCATTTTGCCCGCCGCTCCGAACAAGGCGATCTTGCACATGGCTCTTTCTCCTGTGAGCGAACTCTTTGGCGTCAAGTTAGGGCGCTCGATGCCCCCTTGCGCGTGATTCTAGCGCCCTCAGGATAGCTGTCAATGCTTCGGGATGGCCCTATAGCGGGCAGAGGTCAAGGGGTATGGCCGCCCGGCTAGCGCCGCTCGCCCGCGAGAGTGTAGCTCCTCAAGACCTACGTAGCGTAGCATGACCCTTACACTATCTTGCGTCAACCCTTGGGCGATGGGGTGTGGGGGGACAACAAAAAAAGAGACCGGGATCATCCCGGTCTCTGACTGACCCGAGCAAGCTGGGGCGGAAGGATTCGAACCTCCGAATGGCGGCTCCAAAGGCCGCTGCCTTACCGCTTGGCGACGCCCCATTGTGCGGGCATTCTAGCACAAAGCCCCAAGCCCGGCAAAAGCTCGCGGCGCCAGGGCCGTGACGATGTTGGCTGCCCCATTAACAACAAAGGAAGAGAAGGACTTCTTGGCAATGACCTACTCTCCCACCCCGTCGCCAGGGAAGTACCATCGGCGCTGGAGGACTTGACTGCCGGGTTCGGAATGGAGCCGGGTATACCCCCTCCGCCTAGATCACCAAGAAACCCTTCTCTTCCTTTGTTAAGGACCCCTGCTCTCGCAGGGTTGAGCGCTTGGCCCAAGCCCAAGCAACCTTGCATGGGGCCTTGGCCCCTGCTCAACGAATGAGGCCAGGGCCTCATCCATCTTGCACCTTGAAAACTGAACAGAATATTGCCTTGCGGCGTATCTCAAGCCCTCGATCATTAGTACGGCTCAGCTCAAGACCTTGCAGCCTGTACACTTGCCGCCTATCTACCTGGTGGTCTTCCAGGGATCTTATTGGCTTTTGCCATGGGTGACCTCATCTTGAGGCGGGCTTCCCACTTAGATGCTTTCAGCGGTTATCCCTGCCAAACTTGGCTACCCAGCTATGCACCTGGCGGTACAACTGGCTCACCAGTGGTTTGTTCACTCCGGTCCTCTCGTACTAGGAGCAACTCCTCTCAAGTCACCTGCGCCCACAGCGGATAGAGACCGAACTGTCTCACGACGTTCTGAACCCAGCTCGCGTGCCGCTTTAATGGGCGAACAGCCCAACCCTTGGGAACTTCTCCGCCCCCAGGATGCGACGAGCCGACATCGAGGTGCCGAACCTTGCCGTCGATATGAACTCTAGGGCAAGACTAGCCTGTTATCCCCGGGGTAGCTTTTGTCCGTTAAGCCACAACCCTTCCACGCGGTGTTGTGGGATCACTAAGCCCGACTTTCGTCCCTGCTCGACTTGTTGGTCTCGCAGTCAAGCTCCCTTCTGCCTTTACACTCTTTGGCTGGTTTCCATTCAGCCTGAGGGAACCTTTGGGCGCCTCCGTTACCTTTTGGGAGGCGACCGCCCCAGTCAAACTGCCCACCAGACACTGTCCCCCTGCCGGTTCACGGCCAGAGGTTAGGGCCAAAACTCACTCAGGGTGGTATTCCAAGGTTGACTCCGCCGAGGCTGGCGCCCCAGTTTCAACGTCTCCCACCTATCCTACACAGACTGAGCCCTAACTCAATATCAAGCTGCAGTAAAGCTCCACGGGGTCTTTTTGTCCTGCTGCGGGTAAGACGCATCTTTACGCCTACTTCAATTTCGCCGGGTCCCCTGCTGAGACAGCGCCCCACTCGTTACACCATTCGTGCGGGTCGGAACTTACCCGACAAGGAATTTCGCTACCTTAGGACCGTTATAGTTACGGCCGCCGTTCACCGGGGCTTCAGTTCAAAGCTTCGCTTGCGCTTACCTCTCCCTTTAACCTTCCGGCACTGGGCAGGTGTCAGCCCCTATACTTCAGCTTTCGCTTTCGCAGAGACCTGTGTTTTTGGTAAACAGTCGGTAGGGCCGTTTCTCTGCGATCCCATCAGGCTCCGGCGGCTTGCGCCCTCACCCAACAGGACCCTCCTTCTCCCAAAGTTACGGAGTCATTTTGCCTAGTTCCTTAGCAGAGGTTCTCCCGATCGCCTTGGTATTCTCTACCCGTCCACCTGTGTCGGTTTGCGGTACGGTCACGCGGTACTCACTAGAGGCTTTTCTTGGCAGCTTGGGTTCAACCACTTCTGGGCTCTGGGCCCCCCCATCACCCCTCAGGCTCCGAATGCGGATTTCCCTGCATCCATCATCGCCCTACAGGCTTGGACCTGAATCCAATTACAGGCTGGCCTACCCTCCTGCGTCACCCCTTCGCTCAATCATACCTACGTGGTACGGGAATATTAACCCGTTGTCCATCGCCTACGGCTCGCGCCCTCGGCTTAGGACCGACTAACCCGACGCGGATTACCCTTCCGTCGGAAACCTCGGACTTTCGGCGAACATGTTTCTCACACGTTTCTCGCTACTCATGCCAGCATTCTCACTTCTGAGCGCTCCACCCCCCCTCACGGGACGGCTTCGAGGCCCTCAGAACGCTCCCCTACTACTTTGCGCTTGCGCGCAAAATCCGCAGCTTCGGTATCAGACTTAGCCCCGTTATATTGTCGGCGCAGGGTCACTAGACCAGTGAGCTATTACGCACTCTTTTAAGGATGGCTGCTTCTAAGCCAACCTCCTGGCTGTCTCACTAACCCCACTTCCTTTTCCACTTAGTCTGAATTTCGGGACCTTAGCTGGCGGTCTGGGCTGTTTCCCTCTCGACGATGAAGCTCATCCCCCACCGTCCGACTGCCGGGCTTCCAGTTGTGGCATTCGGAGTTTGATATGGTTCGGTAAGCTATACGCCCCCTAGCCAAGTCAGTGCTCTACCTCCACAACTTATACTCCCGACGCTAGCCCTAGAGCTATTTCGGGGAGAACCAGCTATCTCCAGGTTCGTTTGGCATTTCACCTCTACCCACAGCTCATCCGTCACTTTTGCAATAGTGAACGGTTCGGTCCTCCACAAAGTTCTACCTTTGC